>OCGZ01000011.1_pt1 | contig 290150 bp, 222 predicted proteins | sample 1538711 | NCBI WGS metagenome assembly OCGZ01 (sample SAMN04571720, study PRJEB22368) | human gut metagenome | biome: human gut; material: stool | host: Homo sapiens | place: Luxembourg | collected 2012-08-17
TAAAGATAAGAAATGACATGACCGTTTTCAAATTCTATACGACTCGGTAAATTTAAACAATTATATTGGATATTCAATATTTTCTTGTTCAAATCTTTCGTCATATTACCATTTTCATCATATTCATATTCAGCTTCTTTGTTTACTCCGTCTTTGAAATCAAAGCCATTGCCGTAAACAGAATTTGTAGCCCTATCTGATACTGATTTTAGTTGGTTCCCATTATAGGACATTGCCAGATCATCTATCAAGCCGTATCCGGTAGATGAAGTCTGTCCGGAACGTTTGATCCCTAAAATATTACTCATCTTATCGTATCCGGTTACTTGTTCATTGAAGCGATTCTGATTTTGAACGAGAACACTGCCTTCTCCATACACCGCATTCGTCAAACGATTCAAATTATCATAAGTAAAGTGGTAGCCTCTCATTATATCATCTTCACCCGATTTCCAAACCATACTGCTGATATTACCATTGTAATATGGAATACCCGTTCCGTCCGTATAATGCAATACTTGCTCAAAAGATGAACCAGTGATACCAGTTAGCCAACTACGAATATTATACGAATAAGACGTATTCAACAGACCGTTATGGAACGTCTTCCGGGATAAGCGTCCCAAATCATCATACACATTGTCAATAAGAATCACTTCCTGAGCATCTCCCAAACGATGCAGCGCCTTTACAAGACGTTCGGCGTGATCATACTCATAGGTATAACTGTCACTCAAAATCTCATTTCCAGCCCCGGTCTGACGGTGTAAATGCCGCAAGGCGTTCCCATTAAAATCATAGGAAAAGAAATCACGGTCCATACCACCTAAATGGTTGTCAGAAACAGTTTGAGAAAGGCGACCACGATCATCATAATACATCACTGAGTAATTGTAGGGAGAATCCACTCCATATTCACCATTACGATACTGATCGTATGCATCCGTATGCAACTTAGCTATTCCTGTCAACATTCCTTTAGCACCGGATGACGTAGCGGCAAAACCTTCTTCATGGGTATATCTAAATTCATCTCTTGCCGAAAGATCTGTCCGATACATAAAGTCATAGTTATCATAATAATTGATTACCTGAACTAATGGTTTCGGCCCCACTAATCCTGCCATAAGACTTCCACTAAACTGATACCCCCCATATTCAGTACTTCCTACGTATTGACAAACATACCAATTCGACAATCCACTAAAAATAGGTTTTAAATAAGGATTATCAAACGGATCAATCGCAACTTTACATACTCCCTGCAAGCATACACGACCGAATGCATCCGGAATACTAAATTTCCATTCTCCTCTTTTACGTTCCTCGCCATTCTGGCTAAATATAAGATTGTTGTTTACATTATAGACATAGTATTCCCATGAAATTCCTGGAAGCTTTTTAGCCATGAGGTTTCCCGCCACATCATATTTATACAAATATCCATACATATCGAGTTTTTCTGCAGGAATATTACCTACACTCAACTGATCGGACAATGCAGGAGGAAGAACAGCACAAAGTTTTCCCAAATCATCATAAATATAGTAAGTATCCGACAATTGCTTATCCCCTTTCAGTCTTGATTCTATACGACGTTCCAGAACGGTTCTTTCCAAACGGTCTTTAAATTCAAACAAAGTGACTCCATCTTCATCCTCTGAGCGTGTAACAAGCAAGCTTCCATTTTCATACTGTTTACTTACACTAATATTTAATGCTTCTCTTGCCCCATTGATCAATTGAAAACCGAAACAACCTAAAGTATCATTACCAGCGATATTAACGTACTCATCTATTTTCAATGATCTGCCATTTTCACGCCATACTCTCCCCGGATTATGCTGTTTAATTACTTTTTCCAAAGGAGAATTTTCGTAGGTAAAGGTTAAATACGGATAAGCATCTCCTCCATAAGTATTGCGTGCCAATTCTCCACAAGAAGCTACAGATATGAAATCACCTGTGTTTTGTGTCGTTACAGCTGGCAACCATGTATTGGCTTTACGCCCCCACCCATCATATTCTTGTAGGGTTACTAAATCTTTATGACTAGGACTCACACCTTGTTGTACCGTTTCTTTCGAACGCCCCAGCCCATCATAGTAATTAACCACAAGCATACCTTCTTCCTTATTTCCTGTCCTACTCTTGAAAACAGAAACAGCATTTTTGCCAAAACGTTCGGGCAATAGATCATTTCCCCAATTTATTGCAGGAAAAGGAATAGCCGGCATCGGCTGTTCTTCCGGAGCAAGTCCTTTTGTCTCTATTGACAGAGTCATGATATAAAATAAAGGAAGTGGTCGAATTGAGTCCATCGGCAAGACCGGATCTATTGGCGGAAAAGGATCAATCGGCGGAAAAGGCTTTATTGGTTCATGCGGGTCGATCGGTTTAATATCAAAAGTATTAGTTTTCAATACACTTGCAGCATTCACACCATTATCATCAGGAACAAGAATATCTTTGTTCTTTTCTATTACAGTCGATGTCAAACAATATGTACCGGCAAATAACAAAAGAGTATCAGTGAAACTCACTGATGATAAAGAATCCGGATCAACACTTTTCGCATTCTGATAATACACCTGATTAGTGAGCAAATTATCATCTGTTATTTTTAATTGACATTCCAATTGTCCCGGAACTTTCTCCATTTCCATTCCCATAGTGAAATAATTAGACTTAAAAGAAATATATAATGGTTCTTTCACACGAAACAAGTAGTTTGCGCAACTCACTGACGATGTATCAGAAATGTTTATATGGTCCAGATGTTTTGTTTTAACCATATCCCTCTTCAACGTGTCATATTCGAGCTTACCTATCTCATTCTGCAAAGAATTCTGCGCAGGTATTTCTATCGAAAATCCTGATAGCAAAATTAGAAGTAATATTATTTTATGCAATTTCATAGTTGTCCTCCTTTCTCTATGGCTACTTCTCCACTTTCAATCTTGGAGCCATAATAATAATTGTAATCATATATATTTAATATCCGTTTTTGATAATCTCCATCTTTAAATTCCATAATATAATTCTCTGTCAGGCGACCCAGAAAATCATATTTATAAAACACAGTGATTCCATTAGGCTTTGTTTCTGAGACCAAACGCAACTCATTTGTATATTTGTAAATATAGAAATGCGTTCCGGATATCTTATGCCTGATATTTTCTATTTTTAGCAAATTAGTTGCAGAGATATCGGATGAAGAGAAATCCTTCACATTCATTCCCAATGCTTCTTCCACTTGATTAAGAGTGGCATTTTCTATCCGTGATATTAACCGTTGACCTTCAGCTCCCCATATCAATACAACGGGCGTTGACTCTTCGTGAAGATATATAGGATTCCCATAACCATCCACAGCCTGCACAGTGTAATGTTTATGCACATAACCATCTCTATCTGTACTAATCTGCTTTATATAAGGTATAGGACCCATATACTGATATACCTCTTTTAAATAAGAGCCGCCTGTCTGTTCTTTTTTACTAGAAACCGGAGATAGTATATGTGCTTCTTCCATCCATTTATATTCCGGTAAAGTTGCAGCATAAACATATTCTGTCAGAGTACTTTTTCCATCGCTGTTTCTACCGGCTATTTGGCTTAACTGCTTATACTTATTATATTGATACGCCTTTTCTATAACAAATGCCGTATTTCCCGATTGAGGATAAAGAGTTTCTATAACAGAGTCGGTCAGATAAGCATGTGTATATGTACGAGTTAAAGTCCCCACTTTTCCTAGCATGAAATTGTCTAAATCTGTACAAAAGAACAACACCATTTGATCAGCTGTTACAAATGAGCCTGGAGTTACCTCTTTGTATCGGTAATTCACCTTCTTTCGCAAACGATCATTGACATCATAGTATTCTTCAGACAACAACTTTCCTCTCTCCATAGAACGACTGCTAAATGGCATTGTATAAGAGTTCCCTTCAAACATAGAATAAAAAGCAAGCTCGTCATAATGAGTATTACCATAAATATCCTCATTATAGTTAGAGTAATGACGCACAATATAACCTTGCGACTTATTATCTTTGTCGAACGCTTCTTCAATTACACAAGAATAACCTACATCCGGTGTATTCAGATTAGTAACTGATGGGAAAAAACCTCCCTTTGATTTGAGATATAACGATATTGCATTCTTAGGATCAGGCTCCTTATCTCCATCCTTAAGAGTATACACCATCTCATTAACAGGAAGACTTTTCAATATTCCACTACTTTTTCCAAATCGGTCACGGGTATTCGAATAGTAATATTGCTTGGCACCAAGCACATTATCTTCATTATCCAGATTGGTAATACGCCGAATACGCAAACCGCCTGCAGTACCACTTTTGTCTGTTAATGACATCAAAGAAGGAGCTACCACTTTTGAATAGTTGTTCAATTCATATTCAAAACGGCTTTTTCCACCTGTTGGATAAATGACTTCCGTCAAGACCTCTGCCAAAGTATATTGCAAACTACTATAAGTCTGAGAAAAATTAGGTATCTCGGCAAAAGCAACACTTCCTCCTGTATAATATCCCCACGAATCGGCAATCGGGCGTACATAATCATTTGGCATACGTTTTTCCGAATTATAAAGAAAACGATATTCAGGTACGCGACCTCCGGTCAAATTCTCAGGTATATTATACCAAGTAAGAAAATAAAATCCATGTGGGTGCCATACATAGTTAGGGATCAAATCCGGATTCCCTGAACGTTCCGTAATTAAAGACAATTTAGTACGATTATTCCTTGCATAGTCAAAATATATAGTTTTCAAAGCCTTGGAGTTCTTTCCTTTCACATAAATACAATGAAGAATTTTATGTTGTAGTTTTGATTTAATCGATTGACGCAATGTTGCCTGATCGGTATTATCAATTTGGTTTCCTAAAAACAGAGTAAATTGATTAGCCGGGTCTTCAAAATTCATGTTATCTATATCCTGACGGTCATAATTTGCATTGTCTTTCCATGCCAAATAACTATCAACAAACTTATCTCCATATCCGTATTCATTGTAATAATTGAATTCCAATATCTCGTTAGGTGTTTTTATAGTCTTTAAATTAACTGGGAAAAGCAGATACCCAGTCATCCCTGAACGCCCACTTTGTATACCACTATAAGTGCATGGTATGTTGGTCACCACTTTCTGTTGGGGTACATAACGAAGATCACACATGATAGCTGAAGTGTCATAACTGAATTCTATTACCCGCTTGTCTACGGTTGTTATTTTGGACAACCTCCAGGTAGTAGCTATTAAATCACTGTTATAGCGGGCATAATAAGGAATACTATATTCAGTAGCGTTGATTCCACCAAATTCATACCTGCATCCATCAGGAGTAATCAGCGTAAATTTATTGAAAAAACGATTGTTTCTTGTGCTTGCTCCCCATCTACTTACATCAAGACGTTTTCCGACTTCCGACAAACTAAGAAAGCCTTCCCCATCAACAGGATTAAATTCCACACGTATATCCTGATCAGAAACAACATTCCACTCTCCATTACCGGCATAGTAGAAATTTCCAGAATAACCACAAACACTAAACGAAAATTCGTCAGCAGTTAATTCATAATAATCATTTTCCGTGCTTTGTATATGCATCGTTTCTGCTTTAAACTGTTCATTACTGATATTTTTCAATTTAGAAGCATGTGCATAATAACCCGGAGCATATCCATTTGATTGACATTTCTCATCATACATTCCACGAACAGAACGTGTAATATAGCCGCCTGCTATAAGATTCCATCCAAGTCCAAGACAACCAGACTGGGAATTAGGCTTTACCGAAGCCAAATGATAACTTGCAGCAAGTGATAACGAATAGTTACCAGCTTTCAATTCATAAATAGGCACGGATATATCCGGAACTCCCGTATATAAACTAACTGGAACTTTTCCATATTCTCCCAAACCGGCTATTTCCGGACTGGGTACATTTTTAATAGGTATTTGTTGCTGACCTATACAGTTGAAACTGAATATTGCCAGAAAAACAAATACTGATAGTAGTCTTTTTTCATATTCTTTGATATATAATAGTTTCTTAAATAAAATCACAATACTAAGAAACTCCCTGCCCGATAAAGTAGCGCGCATATTCCCATGACAGGGAGTTCCCGTTAATTACTTCTCTTACAGATTCATCGCATTAGCACCCAATACGCCTGCCACAGCCGACGCTACCGCGATAACCACCTTCAGGATCATATCCCATACAGATCTCTTCATTGCCATCATTTACCTCCTTTCTTGTTCTTTAAATAGTTTAGTTTACTCTGTGTTTCTTCCGTGTCTTCTGCCGCAAATTCTTTAAATTCCTGCTCGGCATCAAAGCACGGACACGCCTTCATCCACTCTTCCGGTTCTATCTCTCCATTACCGTTCCTGTCCGGCGAGAGATCCCGATGCCCGCACACCCGGCAGCCGGGGAATACCTCCAGCAGCTGATGAATCAGCAGCCGAAGCGTAGCACGCTGTTCCGGCGTCCGGGTGTCTGCCGGGCGTCCCCGACAGTCCAGACCGCCTTCATAGCAGATTCCGATACTGCTGGCATTAAAACCTTTTGCGTGTGCACCGATGCGTTCGACAGGGCGGGTAAGATGCACCGTTCCGTCTTTGCGGATGTAGTAGTGATAGCCTGTTCCGTTGAAACCACGGCGGCGGTGCATCAGGTCCAAAGCCTCCGGAGAAAGCGTACGATTCCCCTGCGTGGCGGTACAATGCACCACGATCAAATTGATAATTCTCATGTGAATAAGTGATTACTAGTTAGTTAAGTTTCCGATTTAGTTTAGTCGTTCGTTCTTATATTTTGTGTTGTGACGAAAGGTTATACTGTCGGGTCCGGTGCTTCCTCACCACCTCCTTCGCCACCATCGCCGCCACCCGGCTTATTTGTATTTCCACTGCCGGAAGCCGGAGTGTCTGTACGGTCGAAGCGCACACACTTCGCACCGGTCACCAAAGAGCGGGTAGCGGTAGTCCGATCGGGGTTCTTGGTGAAGTTGGGAAGGAAACGGACCGTAAGAGAAGCTTGCGCAGCCGACACTTCTTCCGAAGTCTCCACCCCTTTACCGTTGGATTTCATCACCATGCGGAAAGTCCCGAAACCGTCAAGCGACACGCTTTCCGATGCTTGTAGATGCTGCCCCATCACAGTCACCAGGTTATCAAGCGTATTCTTCACATCACCCGGGGAGAGAGACGAGTAAGCGGCAATCTCTTTAGCAATCTGCGAAGTGCTGATATTAGCCGTGTATATCACACGGGGATGAAACATTTTTTTGTGATTTTTGTCTTCCAGAACAGACTGGAATGACTTGTACAATACTGCCATAATCGTAATAGTTTTTTTGTGTTAATAATTTCGTTTAGTTTTGTCCTCAAGCTTAATGACATTGCAAAGATAGGAGCATTATTCAGACTGACCTAATCATTTTTTCAAAGTGCGTTCATAAATTAATTAATTATACTCAGCAGGTAGTGCCCGGGCAATCTGATCTTTCCATTGCTCCCCCGGATGGTATTAAATCCTTTCCAAACAGGGTTTCCAATAGCTCCGAAGTTACTTTTAAGAATAATGGCATATTGTTCGGAAGGCGGAACTTTGTAAAGCCGCAGGTTATCTGTCAGTCCCTGGAAGTTACGCTGCACACCATCGCATGGCGGTTGCAGACAGTCAATATCTTCCTGTGTCACAGCCGTTCTACTTTTCAAATATTTTCCTCCTTCATCTCCTCCTTGAGGAGGGTTAGGAAGGTGGTTTACTTTGTTTTGATTTATTTTTGTTTGTTATCTTTTGTTTTGTGTACCCGATGTTGCAATTTCATCCTCCATTGTTACAGAATCGGAGCTTGATGTTACCGTACAGGCGGTCTTGTGATCAGCATCACCGTTTACCGCTTCCGCACATTCGCTATCCACAGAATCGTCCGTACTACTTTTACCGCTCTGAGACGAACGGTATGAGGTGATTTCTTCCGATTCCAGCAGGCAGTAGTCCGGCTCTATTAGCGCACTGCTACGCCGCTTGGTGATGAAAAGATACTGCCGCTGGATGTCGGCGGAAGTCAGGATGTTGTATTGCCGGAAAAGTCCGGCATCAAACAAGCCATATTCCACGGACAGACTGATGATACGCTTCACATCATCCAGTTCCGTACTGTAAAGGCTGTCGACAAGCTCCTCGTAAAATTCGTCACCGACAGAGATATAATACCCTTACCCGGCATAGATGTACGACAGCGTTTCCACCAGTGTGGCAAAGGCAGAATCACCTTCACGTCTCATAATTCGGCGCACCATCCGATCGTGCATAAAGCTGGTGCTCATGGGGAAATAATCCAGTCCCCGTTTTATTCTTCCCATAGCGTATTCAGTTTTTCTTTTTCTTGTTTCCGTGAGATACTTTCTGCCACAACCTGACGGGCATGAAGAATAAGAAGCATCCGCAAAGCGGGGTCTTTCACCTCGGTTATCACCGGATAAGAAACAGGTTTGTTTTCAAATGATGTACATCGTCTCAAATCACGACGCTTGCGGGTGTTTGCCTTGCGACACTCCTTGCAATAATTGTCAAGGGTCCCGGTGCGTTTGTTTGTATAAAAGGCCTCATGCGGTAGCTCCCGTTTGCAGCACCCGCAAATGTGCAGAGATTGATTCATTAAAGGTTCCATATTGATTTTGCGTTTTAAAGTTTTCATGCTTAAATATTTGTTTATGTGATTATCGGACATATAGTTCCTGCATATTGGGGATATATGGCCAGCGTATTGGATCTATAGCTCCTGTATGCAGGATATATAGATGCTGTAAACCAGCTCAATATCACTGGTGTTCATCCGATACAGAATCTTCCGGAAGGGGGTGGATGAGGCATTTTACAACCTTTCATAAACTTTTTGCCGTTTTTCATGGTTATTCTATTTTTAATTTATATTTTTGAAACATATTTCTAAGTTTGCTGCTACAAAGATAAAGCAGTTTTCTTACATAAAACAAACGGTTTTGGAAATTAACGCTAAAAAATCACATAACTGACTATCAATGAACGAATAAGAAGTTCTAATATATTTACACTAATTTAAAACAAGAATAAAATGGATACATTTCTAGATGTTTCGGGAATAGTAAAGCGTGCCAAGCAGGCGCTCGACTTTAAAAAGGACAGTGAACTGGCCAGCTACTTAGGTGTTTCACGTGCAACATTATCCAACTGGTGCGCCAGAAACCGGATTGACTTTCATCTGCTGCTCAACAAAATGAGAGACGTAGACCTCAATTGGCTGCTGGTGGGGAAGGGTACGCCCAGACATCAAGCCAAGTTCTGCGAAAGCGATTTAGCAAGCGGTGAGGTCCAGATGATTCACAACCCTAAAACAGTAGAGGCGTTGGACGACCGCAGCGTTGCCCTATATGATATTACAGCTGCCGCCAACCTGAAAACGTTGCTCACCAACAAGCGACAGTATATGGTAGGAAAGATACAGATTCCAAGCATTCCCTTATGTGACGGAGCCGTCTACATCAGTGGCGACAGCATGTATCCGATACTGAAATCGGGAGACATCGTAGGCTTTAAAGAGATCAACAGTTTCAGCAACCTTATTTACGGCGAAATGTATCTGGTTTCGTTTACTATCGAAGGGGACGAGTACCTGGCGGTGAAATATGTGAACCGCTCGGAAAAGGAAGGATGTCTCAAGCTGGTAAGCTACAACGCTCATCACGACCCGATGGATATTCCTTTCAGCACCATCAATGCAATGGCAATCGTGAAGTTCTCCATCCGCAGGCACATGATGATGTAGTTTGAATGACGCTTCTTTTGCTCCGGAAAGAGGAAAAGGGCAAAGTTTAAACGAAGTGAACCCCGAAAGTTTATTGTCTGACTTTCGGGGTTCATTTCATTTTGAAATACCTTCTTTAATATATTGCATGGGCTGACTAAAAAGTCGGCAGTATCTCAAATCTCCTCCTTCGGGAAGGAGGAGTACCCGCAGGGGGGAGGTGGTAGGTGAATACATAATCCTTTCATTCACAACAAAATATAGTCAACCTTATTTTACCTACCACCCCGGCTTTCAGCCACCCCTCCTTCCCGAAGGGAGGGGAATTTATGATACTATCGATTTTTTAATCAGTCCCGACATAGAAAATGATATACTAGACTTCTTCTCCTTTCAGCGTAGCCGAACTGGCTTCTGTCACCCGCACATTGACAAAATCGCCGATACGGTGCGTGCCTCTATCGAACACCACCACACGATTCTGCTCCGTACGACCGAACAACTGATCGCGCGAACGTTTGGAAACGCCTTCTACAAGCACTTCATACGTCTTGCCGATGCAACGTTGATTGGACTCTGCGGACAGACGGTTCTGCAAAGCGATAATCTCATTCAGACGGCGAACTTTCACGTCTTCGGGCACATTATCTTCAAGATGCTTTGACGCATACGTCCCCGGACGTTCGGAATATTTGAACATAAAAGCGGCATCATAACCACATTCCTCCATCAGAGAGAGCGAGAGCTGATGATCCTCTTCCGTTTCGGAATGGAAACCGGAGAAGATATCGGTAGTCAGTCCGCAATCGGGAATAATACGCTTGATAGCGGCTACCCGGTCCAGATACCACTCACGGGTATATTTGCGGTTCATCAGTTTCAAGATGCGGGAGCTGCCGCTCTGCACAGGGAGGTGGATATGCTTGCACACATTCGGCACTTGGGCGATCACTTCCAGCGTTTCATCGCTCATATCCTTCGGATGGGAAGTCGTGAAACGGATGCGCACGCCCGGAGCAGCTTCGGCCACCGTACGGAGCAGCATCGGGAAGGTAACCACTTCGCCCGTCGGCTTCTCAAACCGGTAAGAGTTGACATTCTGCCCCAGCAGGGTAACTTCCTTATAACCTTTGGCAACAAGGTCAGCCACTTCATTCAGAATACTTTCCACATCACGGCTGCGTTCGCGTCCGCGTGTATAAGGCACGATACAGTAGGTGCAGAAGTTATTGCATCCGCGCATGATGGATACAAATCCGGAAATGTGGTTGCCGCAGATACGCGACGGAATCACATCACGGTAAGTCTCGGTCGTCGAAAGGTCTACGTTGATCGCTTTCTCACCGGCCTCTACGGCGGCAATCAGCTCAGGCAACGTCAGATAAGCATCCGGACCGACCACCAGATCGACATGATGATTCGTAATCAGATCATCCTTCACCCGCTCCGCCATACAGCCCAGTACGCCTACAATCAGGGCCTTCTTCTTTTTCTTCAGCGAATGGAAAAACTCCAGGCGGTTCAGAATCTTCTGCTCCGCATTGTCGCGGATAGAGCAGGTATTCATAAACACTGCGTCGGCCTCTTCCAGCGTTTCGGCTACCGAATAGCCCGCCATCTGCATCACCGAGGCGATCACCTCACTGTCCGCCACGTTCATCTGGCAGCCATAAGTCTCGATAAACAACTTCTTGTTGTCATCAGCAGTTGCGGATTTAAAGTCCGCTCCCGTTAATTCGTTCATATTCAAATCTTGTTTTAAATTTGTCCGCAAAGATACGGCTTCGAAATCAATAAGTGGTAAAATGGTACGAAAATAACGCAAAAACTTGTAGTTCAGGCATTATTCTGATAATTAATGTTAATGAAATAAACATTTGCGGGGCATATCCTTGCTAAATTTAATTTTATTTTTCACATTTGTGCAATGAAAGAAACATTAGATTTTTTCATAGTTAAGGTTTAGGTTAAAAAATTAAGGGGAGCTGTGAAGCTGCCCTTTTTTCATAACAAAATGTTAGCTCAAACCAGATATAATGTGTAACTTTGGCAGATTAACTATTTAGAAGTGAAACAGAATGGAAGATTTTTTGAAATTTCTCCTGATAGCAGGTGTCATTCTTGTGGGAATATTCAAAGAGGTGAGCAAGAACAACAAGTCGAAAAAGGCTCAGAATAAACGCCCCGTCCCGCCTGCACCGTCTCCGGTCGAAGTAGATCCTGATGCTATTCCCATACCCGAATTCTGGGGGAGAGGCAGCAGGACTATGGACGAACTGCTCCAGCCCATACCCATAGAACAACCGGCTCCCAAGCCGACGCCGACATCAAAGAAGATGCCGACACCGGCGCCAAAGAAAAAGCAAAAAGAAGAAGTATCTGTAGCTGCCTCCATAGCAAACAGTTCCGCACAAGATAAACGAAACGCGAAGCAAGGTTCCCACTATAACCATCCGGAACCTGACAGCGACCAAGACTTCTCCATCCATTCCGTAGAAGAAGCCCGCCGCGCTATTATCTGGGGAGAAATCCTGCAGCGAAAGTATTAAGCGATAAGTATTAACCAACAAATATCAACCGCATTTAACGCGAAATTATACTATTTATGTCATTCAATCGTATTTCGGCAGCAGAAGCTGCAAGCCTGATCAAACATGGCTACAACATCGGTCTGAGCGGATTTACTCCCGCCGGAACTGCAAAGGCTGTTACAGCTGAACTTGCAAAAATTGCAGAAGCGGAACATGCCAAAGGCAATCCATTTCAAGTAGGAATTTTTACAGGTGCTTCTACCGGAGAATCTTGCGACGGCGTCATGTCTCGTGCAAAGGCCATCCGCTACCGCGCCCCTTATACCACCAACTCCGACTTCCGCAAAGCTGTGAATAACGGTGAAATTGCCTACAACGACATCCATCTGTCACAAATGGCACAGGAAGTGCGTTATGGCTTCATGGGCAAAGTGAACGTAGCCATCATCGAAGCCTGCGAAGTGACTCCGGACGGAAAGATTTATCTGACCGCTGCCGGTGGTATTTCTCCGACTATCTGCCGCCTGGCGGATCAGATCATCGTTGAGTTGAACGCCGCACACAGCAAATCCTGCATGGGTCTGCACGACGTGTACGAACCGCTCGACCCGCCTTACCGCCGCGAAATCCCCATCTACAAGCCAAGTGACCGCATCGGATTGCCTTATATTCAGGTAGACCCGAAAAAGATCGTAGGCGTAGTGGAAACCAACTGGCCGGACGAAGCACGCTCTTTTGCCGCTGCTGATCCGTTGACTGACAAAATCGGTCAGAACGTTGCCGACTTCCTCGCTGCCGACATGAAGCGTGGCATCATTCCGTCTACTTTCCTTCCGCTGCAATCGGGCGTAGGAAATATCGCTAACGCCGTACTCGGTGCACTGGGACGTGACAAGACGATTCCCGCATTCGAAATGTACACCGAAGTTATCCAGAACTCCGTCATCGGTCTGATCCGTGAAGGACGCATCAAATTCGGTAGTGCCTGTTCACTGACTGTTACCAACGACTGTCTGGAAGGTATTTACAACGATATGGATTTCTTCCGCGACAAGCTGGTTCTCCGCCCGTCGGAAATCTCAAACAATCCGGAAGTGGTTCGCCGACTGGGCATTATCTCTATCAATACAGCTATCGAAGTGGACTTGTACGGTAACGTAAACTCTACTCATATCGGTGGAACGAAGATGATGAACGGTATCGGTGGTTCGGGAGACTTCACCCGCAATGCTTATATCTCTATCTTCACTTGTCCGTCTGTTGCCAAAGAAGGTAAGATCAGTGCTATCGTCCCGATGGTTTCTCATCTCGACCACAGCGAACACTCCGTGAATATCATTATCACCGAGCAAGGTGTAGCCGACCTGCGTGGCAAGAGCCCGAAGGAACGTGCAGAAGCCATCATCGAAAACTGTGCGCATCCCGACTACAAACAGCTTCTCTGGGATTATCTCAAACTGGCCGGTGGCAAAGCACAGACTCCACACGCTATCCAGGCCGCACTCGGTATGCACGCCGAACTGGCCAAGAGCGGGGATATGAAGAATACGAATTGGGCGGAATATGCCAGATAAGGCATGAAACGTCTGTCGTTCATACTATCATTCATCGTTTGTATTTGCGTTGCAAATACAAACGATGTTTTTTCGCAAAAAAGGGAACTGCAACAGTTCAAGGGCAAGGTGACCAATTTGCAGGGAGAGCCTGTGCGTGCTGTAAGCATCTATATTCCGGGAACCGGCAGATATACTTCCTCGGACATGAATGGAGACTTTTCTGTAGAGGCCAAACATAAAGAGACACTCCGTTTCTCACATATAGGTATGAAAGATGTGCTGATACAATTAGATAAAGATTTTCCATCGGAACTTCTTGTGCGAATGAAGCCGGATACTTTTCAAATTAATAATATATTTATTCAGAAAAAGCAAATCATCAAGGTTAAGCCCGAAGATATGCCTGAGCAAACGATGATTAATTTTATAATCAACGGTCCCGACTTCCCGGGAGGATTAAGCGGGTTCGATGAATTTATCAAGAAAAACATACAATACCCGGAAGAAGCTTTTCAGGCAGGAGAAGAGGGACAAGTCACCGTAGAGTTCACCATCGACGTAAACGGATATGTCAGCGATGCAAAAGTTACCAAAAGCGTATCTGCCAGCTTGGATAAAGAAGCATTACGCATCATCGAATCCATGCCACGATGGAAATCAGGTATGCAACTGGGGCGTCCTGTAGCAGTCCGTATGTCTGTTCCTATAAACTTTGTCATTGAGCAAGACTACCAAGTCATTGATTCGTTACAGGTAAAAACAAATACGTAAGCTGGCATCCGCAACAACAAAGTGCTACTTACATGGAACTGTCGCCAATAAATGGAACGGATAATTACCTTCTGCAACAGTCATCCCGTTTGCAGCATAACACTCACTATTCGGGTCCGGCAGATTTTGTTGCTGTTGCAAGAACTCAATAGAGATAAAAGCAGGTTCCGCTTTCTGCACAGCTTTCCTACTCTGCTTAACATGTTCCTTCGTAAGTCCCGTACTTTTGGACTTTACCGTTGACCGTGAAGCTACCAAAGGCTGAGACGGAACTTCCACCTCCCGATAGACAGTATCCACCCGCTCGCGTACGACAATCACCGTATCTGCTACAGCAAGTCTCTCCAAACCAGCTTCCTGCCTGTCTGAAGTGGTCGAAATCCCATAGCCTATTATCCCACCCAACAAACACGCGGCCACCAGCCACCAGGGAGAAATTCCTGAGCGCTTTCCACCTTTCACTTCAAAAGTTTCCCTTTCGGGCGGTTCCTGCTTCGCTTTCATCTTTCCGTCCTTCTGTCTCTCTCTGAGATTCTGTGCAAAAGCAGCATAAGCAACAGGAGGGTGAACTGATTTTTCCTGCTCATATTGCTCTTTAGCAGCATGAATCAACTGTTGCATTTCCTGAGACTCTTCCAGTCTTTCTAAATCATCACTTTTCATATTCATCTATTTTTGGGGGTTATAATCTGATAAAGAACGCTGCAATACTTTCAAAGTATAATATAAGCGAGACTTTACCGTACCTTCCGGACAACACAGGATTTGCGCAATCTCCTGTACCGGAAGCTCTTCTTCATAACGCAGCGTATATGCTGCCCGTTGTTCATCTGTCAACCCTGCAAGTACTTTCTTCAACTGCCGGTCGAAAACCTGACGATCATGTGCCACCTCAAACTCAAGCGAGGAATAGCTATCTTCTTCATTGGTATATGACTGTTGTAAACGATACTCGTCTACTATATCACGATGGCGGTACTCATTTTTGCAAAGATTATACGCCATCGCAAACGCCCATGTAGAGAACTGTTTTCCATGCTGATAACTACCTCTTGCCTCATAAACACGAAGAAACAACTCTTGCAGAAAATCATCCGCCAACGCTCCGTCTGCCGACAGCATCCGCATAAAGAAACCTTTAAACCGGGGAGCATAACGGCAGTAAAGCTCTTCGAATGCTTTCTCACTGTTCCTGAATGCAAAGCGTTCCATTAGCTGTTCGTCTGTTTCGTCGTGTCTGAAAGAAGTGAATAGCATCATGGCTCTACCATTTCTATTAATTGTTGATATTCTTTTCGGTGCTCTTCCTTAAATGAACGAACTATAACAGAAGTTGGTCCTTTTTTTTCCATATCTCTTACATGATCAAAAATTCTATTAAACAACTTCAAATGTTCGGCAGTCTTTGCATCTACCCAAGACTTATTTACAAAACACCCATCATCCATACGATCCACAATATCTAATAATAACTTCTTCAGTCTCAAATATTGATTCTTGTCTCCACTCGTATGATAGAATTGCAAAAGGGGAAGAAAAGAAAGAACATAGGAATCTTCACCACGTGAAATATCCGTAATAATAGGGGACTGTAAATAATCAAGCAAATAAACCTGTTCATAATTTCTTCTTAAAATAGCCATATTATCATATGGTTTTAAGGAATATCTGAATACCAATCCTTCAGAGTAGAGGAAGTCTTTCATTTCCACTACGTCTTGTCTACTTGCAGAATATTGAGAAATATATACAGGACGCTGCTCTTTCTCCGCAAAATACCATGCACCGGGACATTTTACCTTTTCCCGGTCGGGAAAGATATTTACATCTATTCCTTTTGTCTTCCAAAAGTCGCTCTCTTCCTCCGGATTCATTAACTCACTTAAATCTACTACTTCCACATCCTTGAACAACCCTGCTCCATACTGAAGCAATACGCTGTAGGCCCATTCGGGACCGGTTCCCGCAAGAATAGCATTCCTTTTCAGCCCTACAAATTCATTATAATAATAAGTCAGGATACTTCGTGAATATAATCCGCTATCAAACCATTCGCGTGCTATTTCCCTCACCTTATCTATCTGCCCATGCCGTTGGTAATACCACATATCATCTCTGTAATCCCTTTCACAATTCCGTCTCAAATAAACAATCTTCTCCTTGATTGCCTCTCTTTTTTCCTTGTCAGAAATCATAACCTCATCATCCAATACTTTATAATACACCCGTGTATCAGGAATGTACTTTTTCATTTTCTTAAGTAAACGAGGCTGTTCTTTCTTCCATAGCAATGTGTCTTCATCCCAAATTCCTTTGCACGCAAGATAGTAATTCTCCCACGCTTTTTCATTTCTCACATCTTTATCGATTTCTAACTTCCATGCATCTTTTTGAACTTGAAACCATTCTTTTCCACAAGGAATAAAGCCTACCAAATCGGGTTCCAAACGTAGCTCAAGACGTTCAGTTCTCAAGGTATCTATTTTCTGGGCAAACAAAGCCTGCTCAAAACCTATCAAGAGGAATAATATATATATAAGTCTTTTCATAGTCTTTATGAGAAGAACGATTAGAAATTAATACTTTTAAGATACCGTTCACGTACTTCCTCATTGTAATAATCCGCTTTCTTAATGATAGATTCCAATAAAGCATGAAGCTTATCATAATGAGTCACATCACCTGATTCCTTATAAAACTGGAGAAGAGACTTGAAAGCCGGTACATAATATATGCTAAGCATTTTTACTCCTTTCAAATCAAGACAAACATTCGTCAACGTCTCAGGATAAAAAGACTCGTATAAGTAATCTAACAGATAAGTATTCTCATAATTGCGACGCATGACCGCCAGATTATCATAAGGTTTGGCAGAATATCTCATTAACAGACCTTCAGTATATAAATGGTCTTTCAGCAGATCTTTCACAGCTTCGTTGGTTGAGACAGAGATATAAATGGGACGGTTGGTATATTTGGCAATATGCTCTATACGTTTTTTGATTTCATTTGCAAATGTTGCCGTAGGAGTTTTACTTTTATAAAATTCAGGGTCAGTATCTTTGAACTCCGGTATGCCTAATTCCTCCGTAAGCCTGTTCATAGAAAATGAAGGAAGGATTAAACCTGAAAGGATTACTTTCTTATCATCAAACAATCCCTTCCCATATTGAAGCAGATAACTTCCAAACAGCGTCCAATTAACATCAGTAAATATCAATGCGTCCTTTTCGGCAGAAGCCAATTCATTATAGGTATAATTTAAAGATTGAACAGGATATGCACCTGATTGATACCACCGGGTAGAAATGTCTTTCAGCCTATCCTTATTGCTAAAAGACAAGCCCATATAAACAGGATAATGCATCACAGCATCAGGCCACTTATCCATAATTTCATCAAAAGTCATATCATTTTTCCCAAAAGGTAAAATCATATTCTGTATCAAGGCATAAGTAGCAGTATTGGGTATCTCTTTTTTCATTTTGTCCATCATTTCATTGATTTCCTTTTCTATACCATCGCCGGGAGTAAGCGATTTGAGTGTTTGAATCGTTCGTGTATAGGACATCCATGCTTTTTCATCTTTAGGGTTTTCATAGATCTTCTGTTTCCATTCCCGGGCCTGATTCTGAATTACAGGAATCTGAGATGCAATAGAGTCCGGGACCCAGCTTGCCTTGTTTTGAGAATAAACTTGTGCTGTACAATAGCACAATAAGACAAGTAACAAGTATATGATAGTTTTCATTATTCACTCTTTTATTAAATTCAACATTGCTTAATTAGAACCGTTCTGACAAAGCATACACGCGAGCAAAGCAAACGTTCAAATAAAAGAGTACTTTTTCAGCAAATATTTATCATTTCTATCAACAACCTTATTCAATGCTCCTTTCAAAGTCCGATAATCACCTCACAAACCTTATCCTGAAACGCCCTCGCCTTGGCTGCCGAAAGCACATTCTGATTCATAATGGCAAAAGCCAAGGTATGTCCGTTCTTCATCTTCAGATAACCGGCAAGGGCATTGATCGCCGTAAACGAACCGGTCTTTGCATGGACATTTCTGAATGCGGGAGTATTCTTCATTCTGTTTTTCAGCGTTCCGTCTATTCCGGCAACAGGAAGAGACTTATACAATTTCTGAAAAACATCGGATTGTGAATAGGCATATTTCAGAAAATCGACCAACAGGGCAGGAGACAGGTAATTATAATTAGACAATCCGCAACCATCCGCGATCTTATAGTCTTTCGGATCGTGCCCGAGGTTACGAACCAGTTTCATAATCTCAACAATGCCATCTTCTGCCGTCACATGCTTCTTTCCTGTAGCTTGTGACGCAATCCGGCAAAGCATTGCTTCCGCATTCAGATTATCACTTTCCTTCATCAACTGATTCAAGACTTTCTGCACCGGAGTCTCCCAGCGAGCCATCTGCTCTGCTCCATCGGACGGTAATTCAGTAAAACCGTACGATTCGGGAACCACGATTCCTTTCGCACGGAGGCGTTCCAAAAAAGTATGCATAAAGAAACTCCCTGAATCATAGATGTTTATCAAATCCTTTCTAAACGTAGGAACATTGCCTGTCACGATCAGATTATTCCCATTGGTCAACCAATCTCTTGATAATGAATACTTTCCGGCAGAAGGAGTACGTGTCTTTGTCCGGTTCGTCAAGGTATAATAAGAAGACACAGGCTTACAGGAAACGCTTGCCGTATCTCCTTGCAGAGAGCCGGGAACCACCGTCACCTCCACAGCACCCTTACAAAACATCAACGGAGACATATAAGGCTGATAAGCCTCCGGAGTATCATCCCATGCCCATCCGTGCCCCCAATAAAGGGAATCTTTCATCGAAACATCGCCATACACCTGTCCGTTGATCACCGAAAAAGGGAAGGTGATTACTTCTTCGATCAATGAATCCATCATCAAACTGTCAAATTCCGGATCGAATCCACCGACAACATACAAGTTGCCTTGCAGCGTATCATGCTCTATCACCCCGTCGTGCCATACTTCCGTACGGAAAGGATTGTCCGCATCGGGACGGGAGAGGGCTGTAATAGCCGTGAGCAGCTTCATGGTAGAAGCCGGGCGGGAGAGTTTCGTATCACGATAAGTATATAATGACTTCTTCGCTGTCAGGTCATACACGGATATGCCGACTTCGGATGCTTCGGGAAGCATTCTTTTGATTAGTGAATCAATCTGAGAAAGATTTGCCTGCCCCCATACGGATGTGGGCAACAGGGCAACTGATAAAACCAAAAACAACAAATACTTCTTCATCAACCTTCTACATTAACCTACATTAACTTTCATGCTACTTCAGCTTCTTCCGTATCTCGAATATCACGGCTATCCGCTTATGCTCAATCTTATAATGCTTCCCGGAAAATCTCTCCTACCGTAGGATGAGGGAAAACAATCTTCTTCCATGCGGCGGCAGTCAATCCAAGCTCAATGGCAGTACCGGCAAGAGTGATGATTTCCGAAGCAGGATTGCCCAGCACGTGTGCCCCGATTATCCGTTCCTGTTCATCCAGCAGTACTTTGCAGACTCCGTTCACGCCTTCATTCTCCGCCACAAAACGACCGGAATAAGCCATCGGAAGTTTCACTACCTTATAAGTAATTCCTTTTGCTGAGGCCGATTCTTCCGTTTCTCCGACTCCTGCAATCTCCGGATTCGTATAAACAACGCCGGGGATAGCCCGGTAACTCATTGCATCTTCCTTACCCAAAATAGAATGTACGGCAACCTCGGCCTCACGGACAGCCGTATGAGCCAGCAAAGAAAAGCCTGTCAGATCACCGCAGACATAAACGCCGAACAGCGAAGTCTGCATCTTCTCATTGACCTTGATAGCGCCACGCCCGGTTTTATCCAGATTCAGATTTTCGAGTCCGAAACCTTTCGTCACAGGTCGGCGTCCAACGCTCATCAATAGTTTTTCTGCTGTAACACTGCCCTTTCCTTCTGCATTCTCGTATGAAACAACCGCACCCTCTTCCGTCTGTGATAAGGCGACAACTTTAGTGCTGAGCAGGAATTTAATGCCCCGCTTCGCATATTCGGCACGAAGCAATGCAGACAGCTCCTTATCCATTCCTCCCAAAATCTCATCCATCATCTCAATCACCGTTACCTGCACACCGAGACTATTAAAGAATGATGCAAACTCCATACCGATCACGCCACCGCCTACAATGGCAAGGGAGGCAGGCAGTTCCTTACTGTCCAGCGCATCCCGATGCGTCCAGTAATTCACCGTTTCCACGCCGGTAATAGGAGGGATGAAGGTTTCGGAACCTGTACAAAGGATCAGATTTTCCGCATTGTATGTCTCTTCGCCACAGCGAACCGTATTTTTATCTATGATCTGCGCCTCTCCCGTCACCATCGCGACATTATTGGAGGTCAACTTTGCCTTTACACCCAATACCAGTTTGCGCACCACTTTACTTTTACGGGCAATGATCTTCGGCAAGTCAAAAGAGACTTCGGAGACATTCACCGCATATTTCGAGGAATGACGTGCACTGTCGTAAGTCTTTGCCGAATACAACAGCGTTTTCGTCGGGATGCATCCTTCATTCAGGCAGACACCTCCCAAATTATTCTTCTCGATAAGGAGTACACTCAAACCGGCTTTGCCGGCAGCTTCGGCGGCTGTATATCCTGCGGGACCGCCACCGATGATAATGACTTGGTATTTCATAGGTATAAAATTTATTGTTCCATTCTCTTTTTAATCAACTCCACAAATTCACGTTCCTTGACAGGCATCACCGAAGCAAACTTTCCGTTTCCATACTCTATCAAGACATAATTCGTCACCGAAAACTTTCCGAATTTCATGGAATGATACTTCCGGATAGCTGTGATTTCGGCAATAGGAATTACTTTTTTACGCATAAAACGTCCAGTGGATATCTCCAGAACTCCATCAGTAGATACAGTGTAAACCGTATGAATAATCTGTTCGATGACTACAATAAGCAGGAGCATTAGTAGCACTGCCGGCAAGATATATTTACACCACAAAGCGCCCACGGCATTTACAGTAAGCACCACCAGCAGAAAATACTGGTACCAGGCGATGCGGGCATGAAAAATTCGATTCATTTTGTCAGATTTTTGCGTGCAAGGTAGCAAATTTATGAATTAGTGACAACGAAAAGAACAACGAAGTGACTTATTTTGTAGCTTTGCGGTGAGAAATAAACAAAATTATGGTAAGAAAATTCGATTTCCTCGTTATCGGCTCCGGAATTGCCGGTATGAGTTTTGCGCTCAAAGTGGCGCACAAAGGTAAAGTTGCTCTTATCTGTAAAAGCGGGCTGGAAGAAGCCAATACGTACTTCGCACAAGGAGGAGTGGCGTCCGTCACCAACCTGCTGGTGGATAATTTCGACAAACACATTGAAGACACGATGATTGCCGGCGACTGGATCAGTGACCGTGGCGCAGTAGAAAAAGTAGTGCGCGAAGCGCCTGCGCAAATTGAAGAACTGATCAAATGGGGCGTGGACTTCGACAAAAACGAGAAAGGCGAATTTGACTTGCACCGCGAGGGAGGACACTCCGAGTTCCGCATTCTTCACCATAAAGATAATACGGGAGCAGAGATTCAGGACAGCCTGATCAAAGCCGTGCAAAGGCATCCGAACATCGAGGTGATCGAAAACCAGTTTGCCGTTGAAATACTGACCCAACATCATCTGGGAGTAACTGTTACCCGCCAGACACCGGACATCAAATGCTACGGTGCCTACATCCTCGACCCGAAAACCGGAAAAGTAGATACCTACCTCGCCAAAGTGACTCTTATGGCCACCGGTGGAGTAGGAGCTGTTTATAAAACGACCACCAATCCGCTAGTCGCTACCGGAGACGGTATCGCCATGGTCTACCGTGCCAAAGGTACAGTGAAGGATATGGAGTTTGTGCAATTCCACCCCACCGCCCTGTACCATCCGGGCGACCGCCCTTCGTTCCTGATTACGGAAGCGATGCGTGGCTACGGTGGCGTACTCCGCACAATGGACGGCAAGGAGTTCATGCAAAAATACGATCCCCGTCTTTCACTCGCTCCGCGCGATATCGTAGCCCGTGCTATTGACAACGAAATGAAAAATCGGGGTGATGACCATGTTTATCTTGACGTCACCCACAAAGACCCGGAAGAGACAAAGAAGCACTTTCCCAATATTTACGAGAAATGCCTCAGCTTGGGCATCGACATCACCAAAGATTACATTCCGGTAGCTCCGGCAGCCCACTATCTTTGCGGCGGTATCCTTGTAGACCTGAACGGACAGTCTTCTATCGAACGCCTCTACGCAGTGGGAGAGTGCTCCTGCACCGGTCTCCACGGTGGTAACCGTCTGGCTTCCAACTCACTGATCGAAGCTGTCGTATATGCCGACGCTGCCGCCAAGCATAGCCTGAGAGTTGTAGACCAGTATGCCTACAACGAAGCCATCCCCGAATGGAACGACGAGGGAACCCGTTCACCGGAAGAGATGGTACTGATCACGCAAAGCATGAAGGAAGTTAACCAGATTATGAGTACTTATGTAGGTATTGTCCGCAGCGACCTTCGTCTGAAACGTGCCTGGGACCGACTGGATATCATTTACGAAGAAACTGAAAGCCTGTTCAAACGCAGCGTAGCCTCCAGAGAGATTTGCGAATTGCGTAATATGGTCAACGTAGGATATCTGATTATGCGTCAGGCAATGGAACGCAAAGAAAGCCGCGGATTGCATTATACGATTGATTATCCACACGCTAAAAAATAATCATGAAAACATTAACTAGACTATTTATTCTTTTATTCGTTATGGCAGGTGTAAGTTCCTGCTATACAGGTATCCCATTGAAACAAGGCAAATCGGAAAACAACCGAACTTACGAAGTCAGCTATTTGTTCGAGCATGACGGAGTCAAAGTCTATCGATTTATGGATATGGGAAACTATGTGTACTTTACCACAAAGGGAGATGTGACCAGTATCAAAAATGACTCTACGAAAGAAAGGACTGTAACGATCTACAGAGATGATACAGTCAGATAATGAAATGTCTTAATAAATAAAAGTGCCGCTTGCAATCATATGCAAGCGGCACTTTTATTATCTAATAAACACCTCTTATTATTAATAGTTTTCTTTCTTCACCTCGAAATAAGCCTGCGGATGCAAACATGCCGGGCAAACTTCAGGAGCTTCCTTACCGATTTCGATATAACCGCAGTTACGGCATTGCCATACCACTTCGCCTTCTTTAGCGAATACAGTCATATTTTCGATGTTGTTCATGAAAGCCAGGTATCTTTCTTCGTGGCCTTTCTCAGCGATTGAGATATTGCGGTACATAGCAGCAATCATCGGGAAACCTTCCTGTTCTGCCACATCAGCGAAATGAGGATAATCCAGTGACCATTCTTCGTGTTCGCCGGCAGCGGCAGCGCGAAGATTTTCGAGTGTATTACCGATCACACCAGCCGGATAGCTGGCAGTAATTTCTACCATACCACCTTCCAGGAACTTGAACATACGTTTAGCGTGTTCCTTTTCCTGATCAGCTGTCTCTGTGAAGATTGCTGAAATTTGTTCGTAACCTTCCTTCTTTGCAACACTTGCAAAATAAGTGTAACGCATTCTAGCCTGTGATTCTCCTGCGAATGAAGTCAGCAGATTCTTCTCTGTCTGGGTTCCTTTAATACTTTTAGTCATAATTCTAATCTATATTTAAATTGGTTATTACCAAACGTAACTTGTCGTACTATTTATAACGCAAATATAAGCGATTTGTTCGTAATAAGCTCCCTTTTCTTGATGAATAAAAACTATCGATTCATAGATAAAACCTATCAACAATCAAATAGCATGTTGCTAAACATACTTATCTCGATTATTTTGCGTAATTTTGCAACCTCTACTTTGCAAAAGAGCAAATTATATATAATAATTCACAGAAATGAAGTTATTTGAATTTAAACCCAAATTGGTTTCTTGTTTAAAGAATTATTCGAAAGAAACGTTTATGGCGGACCTGATGGCAGGCGTCATTGTCGGCATCGTAGCACTTCCACTGGCCATCGCCTTCGGTATTGCTTCGGGAGTATCGCCCGAGAAAGGTATTATCACTGCTATTATTGCCGGATTCATCATCTCTCTGCTGGGAGGAAGCAAAGTCCAGATCGGCGGACCGACAGGAGCTTTCATTGTGATCATCTACGGCATCATCCAGCAATATGGCGAAGCCGGACTGATTGTGGCGACGCTTATGGCAGGTGTTCTCCTTATATTATTAGGAGTGTTCAAGCTCGGAGCCGTTATCAAGTTTATTCCGTATCCCATTATCGTCGGTTTCACCAGCGGTATTGCCGTTACCATTTTTACTACGCAGATTGCCGATATCTTCGGCCTGTCTTTCGGAGGTGAAAAAGTACCGGGAGACTTTGTCGGGAAATGGATGATTTATTTCCGTCATTTCGATACCGTGAATTGGTGGAATACCATTGTAAGTATTGTCAGCATCATTATCATTGCAATCACTCCCCGGTTTTCTAAAAAAATTCCCGGATCGCTGATTGCCATTATTGTAGTGACAGTGGCCGTCTATCTGATGAAGACTTATGGCGGAATAGATTGCATTCCGACCATCGGCGACCGTTTCACCATTAAGTCAGAATTGCCGGATGCCGTTGTACCGGCTTTGGATTGGGAAGCTATCAAAAATCTGTTTCCGGTAGCTATCACTATTGCAGTGCTGGGAGCTATCGAATCACTCTTGTCTGCCACCGTAGCCGATGGTGTGATAGGCGACCGTCATGATTCCAACACGGAACTAATCGCACAGGGTGCGGCAAATATCGTAGTGCCATTGTTCGGAGGTATCCCCGCTACCGGAGCTATTGCCCGTACGATGACGAATATCAACAATGGAGGTAAGACACCGATTGCAGGTGTTATCCATGCGATTATCCTTCTTCTGATTCTTCTTTTCCTGATGCCCCTTGCACAGTATATTCCGATGGCTTGCCTTGCCGGAGTACTGGTCATCGTATCTTATAATATGAGCGGCTGGCGCGTCTTCAAGGCTTTACTGAAGAATCCGAAGTCCGATGTCACCGTACTGCTGATCACTTTCTTCCTGACTGTTATCTTCGACTTGACAGTTGCCATCGAAGTAGGACTGATCATCGCCTGCGTACTCTTCATGAAACGTGTCATGGAAACTACTGAAATCTCCGTCATTACGGATGAGATCGACCCGAATAAAGAATCGGATATCGCCGTCAATGAAGAAAACATCATGATCCCTAAAGGAGTGGAAGTATATGAGATCAACGGTCCTTACTTCTTCGGTATCGCTACGAAGTTCGAAGAAACGATGGCGCAGCTGGGAGACCGTCCGAATGTACGCATCATCCGTATGCGTAAAGTTCCGTTCATCGACTCCACAGGTATTCATAATCTGACTACACTTTGCGAAATGTCGCAGAAAGAAAAGATCACCGTCATTCTTTCCGGAGTCAATGAGAAAGTATATAAGGTGTTGGAGAAATCCGGATTCTATGAATTGCTGGGAAAAGAAAATATCTGCCCGAACTTCAAGGTAGCGCTGAACAGAGCGGAAGAAGTCATGAAATAAAGAGATTCCAACATAAAGAAAGAGCCATTTTAATCCCGAAAAGCAGGAGATAAAATGGCTCTTTTTTATTTTAAGAGAGGGATTACCACTCCACTAAACTTTTAAAAACAAGCCACGTTTATACATCATTCTCAACAGGAAGAAAAGAATAAGATAGTTAGCAAAAGTAAGCCATACGGGATAATAATCTCCCATGTATTGTTTCAGTCCGTAACTGACTGAATCAGCAATGCAACGGAAGTTCACCACTTCGCCCAACAGATAAGCCGTGATGGAATTCATACCATACACTTTCAGCCAGTTCAACCCGCGGCTGTGTCCTTTATAGTCAATCCAATAATAAAATAATGCCATCAACAGAAAGCAATAACCACCGGATAGTAATGTCATACTACCTGTCCACAAACGCTTAATGATGGGCATCTGCAAACTCCAAAGCATCGCCAGCCCTACTAAAAGCACACCAATGACCGACAGAGTCTGTACCACCTTTTTACGGTTCGCTTTCCCTTCTTTCATAATCTTTCCGGCAAAAGCTCCGAGCATGACAGTCACTCCGAATGTCAGACTGCTCCATATCCATGTGTAATTGTAATAAGGTGAAAAGCTCCACGTTCCGTCCTCATTCCAGAAAACACCATCTCTGAAACGACCTAAGACACATCTGTCCACTTGTTCGGCAAAATTTCCAGCCGGTGTGAAGTCACCCAAAAATGTCATGGGAATCCAGTATATGAAAAGCAACAATAAAGTAATTCCTATCTGCCACCTGAATGAAAAATGTAACTGAATGACTGCCGCAATGAAATAGCCGACAGCAATAGACTGCAAAGTATTTGAATAGAGATAAATATGTCTGCTGTCCAGTCCAAGCAGATTTCCCTGAACAATCATTCCGAAAATAAACAGCAGAAACACCCGCCTCAGAATCCTCCGATAGACGGGCCAGTAACTGCCGGACATACCGACGTACTTTGACAGTGAAAACGGCATCGAAGCGCCTGTCATAAAGAGGAACAACGGCATCACAAGATCCCAAAAACGGAATCCCTCCCACACTTCATGATCAAACTGATAAAGGATATCATTGAGAAACGGCAAGTTCAACTGTCGTACCAACGCCGCAAACACCGGCTGAAAGAAGACAAGAAGAAACAGGTCAAAGCCACGAAGGATATCCAACGATGCCAAACGGGTTGTGTTTTTCTCAGATAATTTATTCATCGCATTTATAAATTTAAGTTTTCATCACTCTTCCTTACTTCACGGGATAAATGGTGAAAGTAAATGTTTGCTTTCCCAACGGAACCAGATACGGCGGCAACACCCCCGGTCCGCATGTAGCAGTACCTACACCTGCCTGCTTAGCATCCAAATGTACGGTAATCCTGCCATTACGTTCCAAGTCATTGATATGAAGTGCCTTCTCCAATAATAAATCAGAGAAAGGGAGAGCACTAAACTGGAATGGAGAATCAGACTCTATCCAGCAGCCTTTTCCGCTGTCGTCTGCCAGCTTCACCCAACGTACATCGGTGCGGTTTCCCGTCGACTGGGGGATAACATAATAATGGAACATCTTTTCGGGCGTTGTAGTATAGATACCTATTTTACCAGACTGGTTTCTGTCAATGTATGTTTCGTGTTCACCACGTCCCAGATAAGTCACATTTCCATAGGTATCGTTCATTTCAAACGTTAATCCCAGTCGTGCTATTGATTTCACCCATGTCGTGTCCGGCTGAAAAGTAGTCTGTACTTTCAAAGATCCATTGTGATTCAGCGTATATTCCAATGTGGCATCTCCTACTTTCTTCCCAGTCACATTCAATATATTTACCTGTGCGGTAGCGGATGTCTTACTTTCTTTCAGAGAAACCACCTTTTGGGTCAATGTATGCAATCCGGCTTTTCTCCATAGTTTTGCACCCATTCTGTCCCGATTATCATTATCCGTTGCCGGACGGAACAGGCTTATAGTGACCGGACTAGCCAACAACTCTTCTCCGTCCAGACAAAGAGACTTCAAAGCGCCTGTGTTTTCATCGACTTCAAATGTCGTTTTTCCGGCTTCAGAAGGTTTTCCATTCCATACTTTTCCGGATGCAGGAAGCACAAACTGGTCATAAGCAATTTCCCAAGCGGTGTCCACTAAAGGAGTGGACTTTTTACGTGTCCAGCCCAAATCAAGATAAGCTTCACGGATAGTCTTGGGAAGCTGCACCGCCCCTAAAGTAAGCTCCACCGTTGCATGCGGCTCACACGCCACCTCCTTGTTGCCTTCTGCCAAAACAGTACCATCATCTCCCGTCACCTTCCAATGCAGGATATATTCATTCAAATCAGAGAAGTCGAACCAGTTCTTCACACGAACCGTCAGATTCTTTTTATCAATCAGTGTGCTCTTTATATTCTGATAGATCTTCTTTACTTCCAGCAAATGCGGATGAGGTTCCCGGACAGCATTTACCAACCCATTGCAACAGAAGTTTCCAAAGCTGGGCACATCTTTCGGCCCGTAATCTCCTCCGTATGTCCAATACCATTTACCATCCTTGTCTACTTCACGGAACGACTGATCTACCCAGTCCCAGATACAACCTCCTTGTGCCATCGGCTCATTTTCGAAGACCTCCCAGTATTCTTTCATTCCGCCGCAGCTATTGCCCATTGCATGCAAATACTCGCAAAGAATGAAAGGACGATAAATATCCTTGCGTGCCACATAATTTCTGATCACATCCACACTGCGATACATCCGGCAATAGATATCGGTATTATAGTTTTCTTCCGCACGTTCGTATTGTACCGGACGGTTTTTCTCCACCGATTTCAGCCAGTCATACGTACGTTCGAAATTGATTCCGTTGCCGGCTTCATTACCGAGCGACCAGATGACAACAGAGGGATGATTCTTCGAACGTTCATACATACGGCGTGTACGGTCTATATGGGCAGGAAGCCACGTACTGTCCTTTGCAAGAGAGGCAGGACCATAACCCATACCGTGCGATTCAATATTAGCCTCATCAATCACATAAAGTCCGTAACGGTCGCAAAGCTGATACCAGTAGGGATGTGCCGGATAATGCGAGTTGCGTACCGTATTGATGTTATGCTGTTTCATTAACCTGATATCCTGTTCCATCAGTTCTTTGCTTACTGTACGTCCGAGTTGCGAATGTTCGTGCCGGTTAACACCTTTCACCAATACAGGCACACCGTTTATACAGAAACGTCCGTTCTTTATCTCAGAAGTTCTGAACCCGACTTTTGTTCCGGTTATTTCCGTAACCTTTCCTCCGGCATCTTTCAACTCCAACAACAAGGTATAAAGTTCGGGATGCTCCGCATTCCATCTTCTCACATCAGGAAGGCGCTGTTCATCGAATACGATCAGATTGCCCGATCCATGTGATTCCAGCTTCCGGCTTCCTTCCAGCACTGTCTTGTCCGAAGCATCTTTCAATGTATAAGCAATGGAGGACGTTCCCGAAGCCGTTCCTCCGACTGCCACCTCCAGTTCGAAGATACCCTCTTTGTAATGTTCTTTTTCGAGAAGGGAAGTCACCTTGTAATCGGCAATATATTGTTCGGGAGTGCTGTAAAGATACACATCCCGTTCAATACCACTCAATCGCCACATATCCTGACATTCCAAATATGCTCCCGAACTCCAGCGATATACTTCAAGCGCAATCGTATTTTCTCCGTCGGTGAGCTTGTCCGTGATATCCCATTCGGCAGCAGTCTTGGAACCTTGATTGTATCCGAGAAACTCACCGTTTACCCATACATAATAAAACGATATCACTCCTTCACAGCAGAGTACCACACGACGTCCTTCCCATCCGGCAGGCACTTTAAAAGTCCGCCGATAAGAACCGACCTCGTTCTCTTTGTAAGGTACCAAAGGAGGATTCTTTTTGAAATTAAACATCTTATCATCAAACTCGTACGTCTCATTCACATAAATAGCCGTACCATATCCCTGACGTTCCCAGTTTCCCGGCACCTTTATATCTGCCCATCCACCTGTATAGTACGACGGCTTATAAAAATCTTTTGGACGAGTGTCCGGATTCTTCACCCAATGGAACTTCCACTGCCCGTTCAGACTCATATAATAAGGTGACTGCTCGAATGTGCCTTTCTCCACCTCCGAAGCATCTGCATAAGGCCATACATAAGTATGAGGATCGAGCTTGTTCAATCCTACGGCATACTGGCTCTGCCATTCAGGCTGTTGCTGTTGTGCCGTAGTGGAAATGATAGCGGGCGCCGCCAGCATCATTAAGAAAAATGGTTTCAACAAATTATTCATTTTTATCATTCTATCATCACTTCATCAAAATGCACTCTTGCCTCCTGCCCGGGACGGACATGGTTATCAGGACATTTTCCTATCCCTTTTGCCGTTACCCTTATATAGCGGGTTTCAACGCCTCCCAAACTTATCGATATATCCTCAATATAATTACCTTCACGGAAAATCTCTTCCGGAGTAAAGGTCCGTTCTCCTGCCTTATCGAAAGTTTTATTATCACCGGATACCGCAATCTCTATCAAGCGCGGTTTATGTACAGCCATACCATAACTGGTTATGCAACCAATAGTGAAGGTATTCACCTTCTCCATCTTCTCCATATCTATAGTAAAAGAGATAGAATCATTATTCGTCCAAGAACACCATTCAAAGTCCGAATACTTCAGGCTTCCACGTATCCCGTTAGTCAGAAGTTTCTCATTCGGATTACATCCCGACACAGGTTTGGCGGTTGCCAGATTCCAACGAACAGGAAGCGTCAGTGTCTTTCCCATTTGTCTGCCTTTCACAAAAGTAGCACTTTTAAGATTCAATGTCTCTTTTACGGCCAATTTTTCTTTATAAAGAGGTGAAGTAGCTATAGGTTCACTGCCATCTGTCGTATAATGTATTTCTGCATCCGGCCGGATACATTCCAGTTTCACTTTCAGTGCTCCATCTTCGGGAGTCACCGTGTGCTGAATATTATACATCGAACGGGCATAGACAATTCCTTTTGCCGTCAGATGTTCATTATAAATATCCATTGCTTTCAGAAATGAAGTCCAATCCTTTTTCTCCGGCTGTGTCCATGCTATCTCCGCCAATGCAGCCAGACGGGGAAATACTAAATAATCCACGTCTTCAGGTTTATTGCAGAACTCTGTCCACATGGATGCCTGCACGCCCATGAGTAAAGAAGCGTACTCCGGCTTCCAGTCTGCCTGCACCGGTTCATAATCATAAATATCCTTCAACGTATTATTACCAAAGTAGGTTTGAGGTTCAAACCATTGCGGTCCCTGATAACGAATCAGATACATGATACGTGCGGGTGTCATGATGAACGGATGCCCTTGCTCCGCTGCTTTCAGAGCAGCCGTTCCCAGTCCTCTCCATCCCTGGATGATAACGCCTTCGGGCAGGAAACTACTGTTGGTCAGTTCGTCCCAGCCAATCACTTTTCGTCCTTTGCTGCACACGTAGTCACTCATCCGTTTCATAAAGTAACCTTGCAAGTCTTCTTCATTGTCCAGATGTTCATTTTTCATCCGTGCCTGACAAAGCGGGCACTTTTCCCAATATCCTTTTTGCGCTTCATCACCTCCCAGATGGATATAGCGGGAAGGAAACAAAGCCATCACTTCATCCAGAACATTCTGCAAAAAAGTAAAGGCACTATCTTTTCCCGCACAGTAGATCACTCCTGAATTGCCTCCACCCAAACCCGGGATCACCCCGATATAACTCTTTACTATCGGACAGGTCAATTCCGGATAAGCAGCCAATGCAGCATTACTATGGGCAGGCATATCAATCTCGGGAATAATTTCTATCTGCCGTTCGGCAGCGTAAGCCACCATCTCCTTTACATCCTCCTGTGTATAGAATCCTCCGATAGGCGTAGGTTCTCCCGGTTCCGGATTGCGCCGGAAATAGAAAGGAACATCCATACGGTTGACCCGCCAGGCTCCTGTTTCCGTCAGACGGGGATATTTCTTGATTTCCAGCCTCCAGCCGTTGTCATCCGTCAGATGAAAATGGAGAGTATTGATTTTGAGCATCGCCATACAATCGATGATACGCAAAACGTTCTCTTTAGGAATAAAGAATCGGGCGACATCCAACATCAGTGCCCGATAACCAAAGCGTGGTTCATCCTGAATAGTCACTGTGGGAATATTCCAGTCAAGGCACTTTGCCCGTTGATTGCCTTCGATAGCAGGTGGCAGCAGTAAACGGATCGTCTGCAATGCGTAGAAAAATCCTTTCGTATCGGAAGCTTTCACCAAAATCTGCTGCGGGGTAACTTCCAGCAGGTATGCTTCACTTTTTAGAGAAGAGTCAGTCGTAAAACGAACATGACTCTTCTCACTGCTACCCATTGTCAACTGAGGAATTATCCCTGAGCTTTTTTTAAATAAGTCTATAAAGTTACGGGCGATAACCGCCTGTTCATGGTTTTCTACGGAAAAGACTGTCTTGTCGGAAAAGGTAAAGTTACCCTTGCCCGGTACTACACGTACCGGACAAGGAACTATTGAAATAGGGGATGGTGTTAAGTTATCAGCGCTTGCCCCCGCTATAGGTGCCAGTAGCATGAGAATGATTAAGATGTATTTCGTCATGATAGTCAGTTTTATTATTATTCCTTGTCTCTCTCAGGGGAGAAACGGACCGGATCATTATACTGTTCCTGCAGTTTTTCCATTTCTACTTTCAGTTCTTCGGCGATGGATTCATATTCGGGTTGACCGTAAAGGTTGTGCATCTCCGTAGGATCAGCCTGCAGGTCGTAAAGTTCCCACCAGTTGATGTTATTATAAAAATGAATCAGTTTATAGCGTTCGGTACGTATGCCGTAATGGCGTTTCACCATGTGTTCGGCAGGATATTCATAGAAATGATAATATAAGGCTGTCCGCCAGTCCTGAGGATGTTCGCCTTTCAGCAACGGAACAAGTGACACTCCGTGGATGTCTTCGGGCACAGGAGCTCCGGCAAGTTCGAGGAAGGTAGGGGCATAGTCGATGTTCTGCACCATTTCCGTGATCTTTCCCCTGCGGTCAAAGCCTTTCGGCAGGCGCATGATAAGAGGAGTACGCATGGACTCTTCGTACATGAAACGTTTGTCAAACCAACCATGCTCACCCATGTAGAAGCCTTGATCGGAAGTATAAACTACCAGTGTATTGTCCAGTAATCCCTTCTTTTTCAGATAGTCGAATACTCTACCGACATTGTCATCCAATGATTTCACCGTCTTCATATAGTCGCGCATATAACGCTGGAATTTCCAGTTGGCAAGTTCTTTCCCCTGCAGGTTCTGCCGGTAGAAATCGGCTATGATCGGATCATAAAACTTATCCCATGCGGCACGCTGTGCTTTGTCCATCCGTCCGATATACTTTTCATACAAGGCTTTCAGGCGGGAGTCTTTATCAAGACGCAGCATTTTAAGATCGTAGATCATATCCATATCTTTGGCAATGCTCATTTCCTGTGAGGCGGCAGCCGGACGTCCCTCATAATCGTCGAAGAAATTATCCGGTAACGGGAAGGTCTTATCTTCATACAAAGCCAGATTACACGTATCTGCCAACCAGTTGCGATGAATCGCTTTGTGATGAATCAACAGGCAAAAAGGTTTATCAAGATCACGTTTGTGTTCCATCCAGTCAATGGCATCATCGGTAATCAGATTTGTGATATATCCGTGCTTCCGGATGGTGTCGTTGTTCTGTGTAATGAAATCCGGATTGTAGTAATCGCCCTGACCGGGAACTATTTCCCAGTAGTTAAATCCGGAAGGAAGGCTTTCAAGATGCCATTTGCCTACCAATGCGGTCTGATATCCGGCTTTTTGCAACAATTTGGGGAATGTCTGTTGAGCACTATCGAATACACAAGTGGTGTTATCATAGAATTTGTTGGCACAACTGTGCTTGCCCGTTATCATGCAGGCACGGCTGGGTCCGCTCAGAGAATTAGCCACAAAGCTGTTGGTAAAGAGTACTCCTTCTTCCGCTATGCGGTCAAGATTGGGAGTTTCCATATATCGGGTATCATAGCAACTCATCATTTGTGCTGTATGATCATCGGTCATGATATAGACGATGTTCAGTGGCTTCTGTGCAGCCTCTTTTTTTACCGAAGTACAACTACAAGCTGCAGCAGCCAATCCGGTGACAGGAATTATATAAGTATACTTCATTTTATTTATTCATTGATTTAAAAGAAATCATCCGGAGAATACTTGCGGGATTCCCCGGATGATTGATAATACGGATTATTGATTAATAGAACTTAGTACCATTTTTAGCTTTACCCAGTTCATAATCTGCTACCGTAGCTTTATTGATGTATGTACGAACCCAATCAATCTCCAGACGAGGGATAGCGTCGTTTTCCTTATCTCGCTCATAATTATTGTAACTTGCGAATCCGGAATCCCAGCCGGCATCAGGAGACCATACTCCGCCTGTTTCTGTTCCACCGCCAAGTCCCCATTTATTAGGTGCACCCATAGTGAGGATGAACTTAAGTCCCTTCTCATTCTTTGCATTCGTAAAGGTCCACTCCTCTTCGGTACATTCGCTCTTCTTCAAGGTTACGGTTTCTTCTCCGTTGATACCTATTGCAACTTCCGTATCCGAACGCCACTCTACCCAATAAATATTCCATTCAGTCATATTGATTGTATTATTAGCAGTTTTGGTTTTATTATCAGTTGTAGTAGGACCGGTATGGAATGTCTGATGTGCTCTGTCTCCGGTTACAGGACCGACAGGATTTTCAAGAATATCTATTTCCGAATAAGATTTCTGACCGGCAGATTCATCAGAAACCAGCCAGATACCCATATTAAAGCCATTCTTCTGCCCACGAAGACGGGCACGGATTTCCATTCTGCAACCTTCTGATATCAACTGACTGTTGGACTTCCACGGAGAACCCGTTCCACAACCATAGAAAGCTGCTGTACCATAATCTCTTTGCCCTGATGCAGGAGCCGTAGCATTTGACGGTACTTTCATTTCTATCATTCGCAGATAGCCGTCGTCCGTAATCTTTGAGAACTGTTCGTTTATACAAGCAGCATGGTTCTGAACGATCACGGTATTACGTGCCGCCAGGAACAGAGGTACTTTATTACCAAAAGAGTTGCCATTGTTCCACATGTCGCCCGAATTTCCCACACTATGGAATTCCCACGCATTATAGAATTTCCAGCCTGCTGCAGCCAAGTCCGCATTAGGATGCGCATCCAACTCCTTCATTAAAACAGCATCGCCATATTGCTCAACCACAGCCGTCTGCCTTCCACTGGAAGCAAACGGGATCCCCGGATGATCATATACCCAGCGTTCGTCAAGAAGTTTACTACCCTTTCCTGCTTCGAGGTCTTTCATGATGATTTCCATTTTATCATTATCCAGCGGATACATAACAGAAATAGTTGTAAAATTCAGTACCAACGTTTCGTGCTGTGTAGGACTGAGGTTATGTTTCGTCTTCACTTTTGCCTCTGCCAAAGTTTCACCTGCGTTTACTGTCAATGTAACAGGAGGCAACGTTTCATAGAGACTCTTTTGATCATCAGGAATAGTGATGTTAATATCCATATCGTCTTTCACCGGAACAGGAGTCTGCACCTGAATAGTAAACTCATCACCTTCATTAATTATATTATCCGAATTGTTCTTCAGTGACACTACTGTATAATAGTGGTCGGAGACCACCACCGTTTGAGTAGGATTAGTCATGGCATAGCCACGCACGAAGGCAGTCACGTTCACAGTTAATTTCTGTTTCGGTTCAAGACCACTTTCCACAATCGGCAATTTAATATCGAAGCTACTCACCCCTTTGGGGACCGTAACCATCGAAGGAAAATCTTTAAATGCGATTTTCGATACATCCATTTCCCCGTCTTTAGCGGTCAGATACACATCAAAATCTTCATTAGTCGTCAATTGCGGATTCTTTTCATCATTAACTTTGACGGTAAGAGTCAGTTCTTCTCCCATCACAAAGCTTTTTCCACTTGCTTCTATAATCAACGGTACAGTCTCCGGCAATGGTTCTACCGCATCGTCATCACAACCTGCAAATCCTGTTGCAAGCAGGCAAACGGGTAAAAATGTATATAATATTCTTTTTATCATAATAGTATAGTTTATAAAATGAGGTATTTATTCACTTACATTCTCCCAACCCGGATTTTGACGTAACTGGCGATTTAATTGTAGTTCATCCTGTGGAATCGGCAATAAATAGTCCCGTTTCAGATCGAAAAGGTATCCATTAGGCAAGTATTGCTGCAATGGGTCCATCCAACCCTCATTATCCTTCAATACGAGCTTTAGTGACTCTTGTCCCTCGGGTGAAAAACTCCGGTACAGAATCCCCTCTTTACCCAGATAGGCACCTCTGCCGCGGCCATCTATTCCTTTCAGAGTTCCGGCACCTGCCCAACGCATCAAATCATCCAGACGGAACCCTTGAAGAGCCAGTTCCGAACGCCGCTCACGGCGAATCTCCTGAATAACAGGACTAATTCCCGTAAATGGGAAATTGGGATCGGTTGTCGGAGTAATATATTTCACACCTGCTCTTTCACGCAACGCTTTTATCGTTTTTGCGGCTACATTATCATCATATTTATTGAGTTCTGCTGCTGCTTCCGCATAGCAGAGCAATCCTTCCGCATAGCGGAACATAATAATGGCTGTTTCACTGTTACCGTCTACATAAGTTGTATCGATGCCCATCCGAATATGAAATCCTGTAACGTTTTTACTGTTCCCGTTGCCATTCAAACTCGGAGATACGATATCATCATTCTTCAGTTTTATTTCTTCCTTAGTACCTGTAGGATCATAAGCTCTGACGTTCATTGGCTTAGAAGCAGTAGCTCCTGCATTCGAGCGATATTTACAGCCTGTATGCATCACTGTAGCAAGAAGCCGCGCATCCCGATCTTTAAACATTTGATTGAAATCCTTAAATTTCAGTTCAGCAGGATCAATAAAAGTACCATCGGTATACAAATAATTATCAACCAAAGATTTTGATAATCCTGCCGGGCCGTCGGTATTGACCACACCACTGGAAAGTAGGCCTCCCAAAGCATTGAAGATACCATCATTCAAAGAGTACTTTTTCCAGAAAACAGCCTCTTGAATCCCAGAGAGATCTTTCTTATTAAACAAATGTGCAAAAGCGTCTTCCGCACTGATAGCTTCCTTATCAGAATCCTTTGTATTCAAGGTCAGACCGGCAGGGAAAAGTTGCTGATCACCCCAGTTCAATACTTCCTGATAAAATTCTGCGGAATTATCCTCTTTGGCGAACTCTGTTCCTTTGTGATATTTTTCCCATGAACCTTCGTAAAGCGCTACCCGCATAGCGAGAATAATAGCCGCCTCCTTGTTAATACGCAATCCTTGATATTTACTACGGGAAAACAGACTTGCCCGAGTTTCGGGAAGCTCGCCTATAGCAGCCTTCAGATCGCTCAGAATGAACCGTGCCACATCCGAACGCTTAGTAGCCGGAATTTGTAAACCGGCAACTGTGGCATTCCCATCCCAAAAATCATCCATAATAGGTATATCCCCAAAGCGGGTTAGCAAATAAAAGTGCCAGTAAGCCCGTAAGAAATAAGCTTCTCCTCGCAAAGATTGTATCTCGGCTGTTTCCTCTATTTCAGGAACACAATAATAGTAGAAGAAATAGTTGACATCACGCAGGTTCTCATACCCCTTCTTCCAGTCGGACGAGCCGCTGAACAAATTATTTTCACCATTCAGGCGCATATCATACTTTTCCGCCAGAATATTGTCGCTGTTCACCTCTTCTCCCCTGACACCCATTCCATACTGTGCCGGAGCGGGCAATGCCGGGTATAAAGCATTGATATAGTTCTCTACCTGTTCCCGTCCTGACAGGAAGGTAGTGTTATCTGGCTGCGTCAATGGTTTCCGGTCCAGAAAGTCGGAACAAGCAGACAGCATCAGTCCCATAAAAGCAGTTAGAATAATTATCTTCTTTTTCATAATAGTTCCTCTCTAATTAAAATGTGACATCAATTCCAAATACAAAGTTCCGGTTCATAGGATATACACGTCCGTTACCATTGGCATTCAATGGTGAAGTAAGTGCCGGGGCAGTGTCATTACTGCCGCCTACCCATCCGTTCACCTGATTCAGTGTTTCCGGATCAAACTGTTTCGGCAATTTAGAAACAGTAAACAGGTTATCACAAGTGACGTATACTCTCAAATTACTCAGTCCGATATGTTGCACCAGCTGAGGCTTGAACGAATAAGACACCGTCAGATTCTTTAGGCGCATATAAGCTGCATTCAGCAAGTAACGGGTGGTATTGTAGCCTGTATTGGCTGCCAGAGTCTGTTTATCATCCGTCAGACGTGGTAAATATCCTTCAGGATTCTGAGCATTGAAATGGTCCAGATGTTCCTTGAAATAGCTATTTCCACCAAAGAAATAAGCCGCACCGGAGATGGGGAATTGCCGTTTGGCCACCCCTTGGAAAAGAGCAGATACTTCAAATCCTTTATAGCCTGCATTCAGGTTGAAGCCAAAAGAATATTTGGGAGTAGCGTTACCGATCACTTTCAGGTCACCGTGATCTGCCAGTGTACCCTTGCCCGAATCGACTTTTCCGTCGTGATTTGAATCTATATATTTCACATCGCCTCGTTGCCACTTATCACCCGGCTTAAAGAAACTAAGGTCTACCGTTTTGAGGTATTCATCCACTTCACGGTTGGTTCGGAAGAGGTCATCGGCCTGGAATCCCCAGATTTCGCCGATATCCATTCCCTCATAGTAACCTTTGTTACGTGCCAGACCGGTATGATTATTGTAAAGCAGGCCTTCGGAATTATTATATTTCGTAACTACAGCCTTATAATCGGAAATATTGAACCCGATACCGTAGCTAAAGCCACATTTCAGTCTATCCTGCCAGTTGACCGATAATTCCCAGCCACGATTGCGCAAAGTTGCATTATTTATTTTCGAACGGTCTTCAGTATTAATACCGCTGATAGAAGGTATTGCCTCAGCCGGACCGATCATATCGCGGGTTGTACGCTGATAAATATCGGCAGTTACAGAAAGTCGGTTTCTGAACAGCATCAGGTCAATACCAAGATTGGCATTATCCACTTTCTCCCATGTGATATAAGGACTGATCATTTTAGGTGTTCTGGCAAGTACTCCTTTGGACGGAGTATCACTTACTCCCGGCAGTAACCAAGAGTCGGTAGAATCAGGAACCAGATTCATAAATCCAAGATAGTCATACAATCCGGCACCATTCTGATTACCCAGACGTCCATAAGACACACGTAGCTTCAACTGGGAGAACGGAAGGTTCCATCCCTTGAAATAATCGGTACGTGCCATATCATAACCGGCGGAGAAAGAAGGGAAGAATCCCCAACGATGTCCCGGAGCAAAACGGGAAGAACCGTCATAGCGTCCGCTAAATTCCAGGAAATATACCTCCTGATAGTTCCAGTTCAACTTGGCATACATACCCATCGTGGCCCAGTGAGTACGGTCTTCATTGCCGGAAAGGTTACCATTGGCATTGGCAAACGAGAAAATGTCACTGGTCAGCAGACCGTCTTTATAGGTATAACCGTCAGAGTTTTCCTGCAGTTCCATCTGAAAACCTGCCATTGCCCTAAAGGTATGGTCGCCCCAGCCAAAAATATAAGAAGAGAGTATATTCGGAGAAAGATAATAGTCGAAGGCATTCCCACGGGTGTAAGATCCCCAGCGGGAATTTTTCCAGTTCATACCCGGATATACGTATCCCTGCTTGGTCGACTTATCTATCGATAACTCTCCGTCGGGTTTTTCGTAAGTAGGATAACCACGTTTGAAGCTATTATCTTCCACATCGAAACGGACTTTCATTTCTCCTACAATATCCCATCCTTGGAGCGGAGTGATGGTAGCGGAGAAAGACATAGCATCGGAAATACGGTTTTCTACATAATGTGATTCTTTCAGATAACGGAACTCTGAAGCATCATTATATTTCGACTCAATGGGATAATGAGTCGGAGCATTCGGTATAGTCTGACCAATGGTTCCATAAAAGATGGTTTGGTTCGCCATCGGACGCTTCAGAATATTCAATGTCAGGTTGTTGTTGAAGTTGAACTTCAACCATTTATTAGCATTAATCTGAAATTTCGTATTCACATTGTATTTACTCAGGTTATCATCTACCTTATCCATCAGACCTTCCTGATAAATATAGCCTAAACCTACATAATAGCTGACCTTATCAGAACCGCCGGATATACTCAGATTGTGGGAATGACGAATGGAAGCATCCTTAAAATAATAATCAAACCAGTCGGTATTGGCATATACCGCATCCTTTGATGATGCCCAGTTGGTCTTATTCTGATTAGGTTCGATACCCGGAAATTCCGTGGAATAAGGATTCTTCATAAACCCTTCCATCTTTTCTATGAGTGCGTCAGAAATCTCGTGTTTCTTGCCATCATTATCATTGCGTTCGTTTATATAATGAGCAAACTCCAGAGAGTTCATCATTTTGGGCATATTGATAGGTGAACTGAAGCCGACTGTTCCATTGTAAGAGACACGTGTTTTATCCTTTCCACCGCTTTTGGTAGTAACAATAATCACACCATAGGCAGCACGGGCACCATAAACAGCAGCTGCAGAAGCATCTTTCAATATACTGATCGTTTCAATATCGTTAGGATTCACATTCTGAAGGCTCTGCTCAACTCCGTCGATCAGCACATAAGGTTCTCCTTTATTAATAGAACCCGTACCACGAATATTGAACTTGATTTCAGCACCCATTTCACCGCCGACACCATCAGCGACTGCATCTGTTGAAAAATTCAAGCCTGCGACATTACCCTGAAGGGCACTGGTCAAGTCCGTTACCGGACGACTGGCGATTGCTTCCGAACTTACCGTAGCAACGGCAGCCGTAATAGTGCTGCGCTTCTGCTTGTCCATACCTACAACCACTACCTCATCGAGCACCTTTGCATCTTCTCTTAATACGAAACGGTTACCTTCAAGTTTCTTCACTTTCACTTCAAGAGGAGAATAACCTACATAAGAAATGGACAATGTCGTGCCGACTTTACCTTTCAGAGAGAAATTTCCGTCAAAATCGGTCAAAGTCCCTTCTTTGGCCCCTTTCACCATGATTGTGGCTCCGATAATAGATTCACCACTATCATCCACCACTTGTCCTTTAATCATTTGTTGCTGTGCAAACGCTCCTAAAGGGAATAATAGGAGGAGCATCAGAAGACTAACAAAACAACTTTGTTTTTTCATCTGTTTCCTTTTTTTCATAATACTACATTTAATAATAAAGATTCATACTTTCACTAGCTAACAATAAGTTTCAATCTTCGACAAAAATACAACCACAGCATAAAAGGAAACATTCAAAAATCATCAATTAAAATTCAATAATGATCAAAAGAACCCTGTGCAATCCGCTAAATGATCATTATTGATAGAGAAGTGATCAAAAACAAATGCCAATAGATGGTGATTCACTTCCCGTGCAGTGACAAACAAACTGTTTTTTAGGCAAAAACCCGCATTTTTTAGAAACAGGACGTTTTGCAGCCAATCAATTGCAGGCATAAGACAGAACGTTATCAATCATTATCAAGTTAATAGACAGCACAATACAGGTTACTATATTCTCAAAGTATTCTCATCGTGATGAGAAAAAATTCTCACCACAGTGAGAAAAAATACTCATGCCTATGAGAATATTTTCTCATTGCAGTGAGAATTTTTTCTCATTTCGGTGAGAATCGAAGTGTCTGTACTAACCTGCTAATGGTCAACTACTCATTTACTACACAATTTTATTCATTTCCGAGTCAAGAAGGAGCTAACAAGGCATTTTTATCGATTTTTGAAAGCCTATTGAACAAAATTGAAAAAGAGTCAGAACATGGATAAGGAAGAAAAGGAGTACTTTTGCACGTACTCCTTTAAATTAATTTATTATGAAGAAACTTTATTCTTTTTTTATCTGCACACTTTTCTCCCTTTCCGCATCATCAATAGGAACTGTTGATTATACCAAAGGACTCTCTGTCTGGTTCGATACTCCCAACAATCTCGACGGGCAAGCTATCTGGCTACGTGCTTCCGGTTCAGGAGCCAATCCTGACAAAACGTGGGAAAGTCGTTCACTTCCTATCGGAAACGGTAGTCTGGGAGCGAACATCTTAGGGTCGGTGGCTGCCGAACGCATCACTCTCAATGAGAAAACTCTCTGGAAAGGAGGACCGAATACTTCGAAAGGAGCGGAATATTACTGGGACGTAAACAAACAATCGGCAGGAGTATTAAAAGAAATCCGCCAGGCATTTCTGGATGAAGACAAAGAAAAAGCCGCCCAACTCACCCGGAACAACTTCAATGGTTTAGCAGCTTACGAAGAGAAAGATGAAACTCCATTCCGTTTCGGTTCGTTCACCACGATGGGAGAACTTTATGTGGAAACCGGACTCAATGAACTCAGAATGAGTAACTATCGCCGTATCTTGTCATTAGATTCTGCCATGGTTGTGGTGCAGTTCGATAAAGATGGAGTGCAATATCAACGGAAATATTTCATTTCCTATCCGGACAGTGCTATGGTAATGAAGTTCACCGCCAACCAATCCGGAAAACAGAACCTTATATTGAGCTATTGCCCCAACAGCGAAGCAAAAAGTAACCTCAGGGCAGACGGAAAAGACGGACTGGTATATACCGGAGTACTCGATAACAACGGTATGAAGTTTGCCTTCCGAATCAAAGCTATCCACAAAGGAGGAACTCTGGAAGCTGAAAACGACCGCCTTATCGTAAAAGGCGCTGACGAAGTGGTATTTCTGCTCACAGCGGACACCGATTATAAAATGAACTTCAATCCCGATTTCAAAGACCCGAAAACGTATGTAGGCAACGATCCGGAACAAACCACCCGAATCATGATGGACCAAGCCGTACAAAAAGGATATGATGAACTGTACCGTAATCATGAAGCCGACTATACGGCGCTATTCAACCGGGTACGGCTGCAACTCAATCCGGATATAAGCACTCCCAACCTCCCCACCTACCAACGTCTGGCTAATTATAAAAAAGGAACCCCGGATTATCAACTGGAACAGTTGTACTATCAATTCGGGCGTTACCTGCTGATAGCCAGTTCGCGCCCCGGCAATATGCCCGCCAATCTGCAAGGTATGTGGCACAACAATCTGGACGGTCCCTGGAGAGTGGATTATCACAATAACATTAATATCCAGATGAACTACTGGCCTGCCTGCTCCGCCAACCTTTCGGAATGCACATGGCCTTTGATAGACTTTATACGCAGCCTGGTGAAACCCGGTGAACAAACGGCACAAGCCTACTTCAACGCACGCGGATGGACGGCATCCATCTCTGCCAATATCTTCGGATTTACAGCGCCTTTATCCAGCAATATGATGTCATGGAACCTGAATCCCACCGCAGGCCCGTGGCTTGCCACACACATCTGGGAATATTATGACTATACCCGCGATAAGAAATTCCTGAAAGAGATCGGGTATGACCTTATCAAAAGCAGTGCACAATTTGCAGTGGACCATTTATGGCATAAACCCGACGGCACTTATACCGCTGCTCCTTCCACCTCTCCCGAACACGGACCGATAGACGAGGGAGTAACCTTTGCACATGCCGTAGTGCGTGAAATACTATTGGACGCTATCCAAGCCAGCAAAGAACTGGGGATCGACTCCAAAGAACGCAAACAATGGGAAAAGGTACTGGATAAATTAGTTCCCTACCGCATCGGACGTTACGGGCAGTTAATGGAATGGTCGACCGACATAGACGACCCTGAAGACGAACACCGCCATGTGAACCATCTCTTCGGATTGCACCCGGGACATACCATTTCGCCCATCACGACTCCCAAACTTGCAGAAGCCGCAAAAGTGGTATTGGAACACCGCGGAGACGGAGCCACCGGATGGAGCATGGGATGGAAACTTAACCAGTGGGCACGCCTTCAGGACGGAAACCATGCTTATAAGTTATACGGCAATCTGTTGAAAAACGGAACACTGGACAATTTATGGGATACCCACGCGCCTTTCCAGATTGACGGAAACTTTGGAGGTACGGCAGGAATAACCGAAATGCTGTTGCAAAGCCACATGGGATTTATCCAATTGTTGCCAGCCTTGCCGGATGCCTGGAAGAACGGTTCGATAACCGGCATCTGTGCCAAAGGCAATTTCGAAATTTCCATTTCATGGAAAGAAGGGCAACTGGACAAAGCAACCATTCTTTCCGGGTCAGGAACTCCCTGCAATGTAAGATACGGAGATAAAACTCTCTCATTCAGCACCGTGAAAGGGAAGAAATATGAGATCACTTTAGTAGGAAGTCTGTTAAAACTGCTGTAAACGGCACCTATTTCATCATATATTCAGCAAAAACCGGCTGAATATATGATGAAAGTATTATCTTTGGTAAACCAAACCAAGGATCAATGTGCCAATCTCAGACGATCCGCTAACCTACTTTTACATGAAAACAAGATTGCTTACTTTACCAGGGATTATAGCTATTATACTATTGATAACTACCCTCCCTCTCCGCGCAGAACATTACTACTATAAGCAAATCTCCCTCAAAGAAGGACTGCCGTCCAATGTACGCTGCATCCTCAGAGACGAACAGGGTTTCATCTGGATAGGCACCAAAGCAGGACTGGGAAAGTTCGACGGACATCAGCTGAAGAGATACAAACACCAGGCAAATGATCCGCACTCGCTTCTTCACAACCTGATCTACCAAATAGCGGAAGACAAACAACATAACATCTGGATACTGACCGAAAAAGGAATTGCACGCTATCAGCAACAGAGCAACAACTTCACTTTCCCTACGGACGAAGAAGGGAATTACATTACTGCCTATTCCTTCTGCCTCGTTCCGGATGGAATCCTGTTCGGTGGCAAAGACAGAATCTATAAGTACAGCTATAAGGACTCTTCGCTGAGACTCCTTCAATATTTCAATGCCAACTCTTTTAAAATCACCGCTCTCAGTGTATGGGACTCAAAGACGCTGCTCTGTTGCAGCCGATGGACCGGCTTATATCTCGTGGACCTGCAAACCGGAGAGCACAGACGCCCGCCCTTTGACTGCGGACCGGAAATCACAAGTATGATAACCGATTCTAAAAATAGAATCTGGATTGCCCCCTACAGCGGTGGACTGCGCTGCTACTCACGCGACGGCAAACTATCGGCTTCGTACACTACCCATAACTCCTCACTCAGCAACGACATCGTATTGAGCCTCGCCGAAAGAGAAGAACAACTGTGGATAGGAACAGACGGGGGAGGCATCAATATCCTCCATCCCGAAACCGGAGAAATCTCCCAACTGGAGTATATTCCGGGCCGTGAGAACTATTCTCTGCCTGCCAACTCCATTCTCTGCCTTCACAACGATTACAACAACAATGTATGGGCAGGAAGCACCTGCAACGGATTGATCAGCATCCGGGAAGTATCAATGAAAACCTATACGGACGTAGTGCCGGGCAACGACCGCGGATTGAGCAACGGCACTGTACGGAGCCTTTACCGGCAATCGCCGGATAGCATCTGGATTGGCACCGATGGGGGAGGCATCAACCTTTTCAGCCCGCACACCGAAAAGTTTACCCATTATTCGTCTACTTGGGGAGATAAGGTGGCATTCATCAGTGGCTTTACACCCGGAAAACTACTGATCTCGCTTTTCTCCAAAGGAGTCTTTGTCTTCAACCCCGCCACAGGAGAGAAGCAACCTTTCACCATCATCGACAAAGAAACGACTACACGGCTCTGCAACCGTGGAAAGTCCGTCAACTTATATCAAAATACGCCCAACACCGTGTTATTCCTGGGAGACCACATCTACCAGTATCACCTCAAAGAGAAGAAATTCAGCACCATCACCGAAGAGGAAGGGAAAGATATTGTGGGTACCCTTGTCCCGTTCGATCATCAAGAGAACCTGACCTATATCAATGATATCAAACATATCTATGAACTGGACGACCAGACCTCCCGGCTGAAAACCGTTTTCGAATGCTACACGGATACAGTGATCAGTTCCGTATCCCATGATGAACAGGGACATTTCTGGATCGGAAGCAATTTCGGACTTATCCACTACGACCCTGTCTTAAAAAGCCGGACTCTTGTCCCTACCAATCTGTTCACCGAAATTAATATGGTACTGTGCGACCAGAAAGGCAAAGTATGGATAGGCGTTGACAATATGCTTTTCGCCTACTTCATCAAAGAACAGAAGTTTGTACTTTTCGGAGAATCGAACGGAGCCATACAAAACGAATATCTCCCCAATGCACGGTTGGTGAACGAACAAGGGGATGCCTACATAGGCGGTGTGAAGGGTATGCTGCGCATCGACGGGCAACTTCTTCTGAACACATCGGAAATGCCGGAACTTCAATTGCTGGATATTACCATCAATGGCGAATCGGCGAATCATGAATGGTACAACCATCCGGCAAAAATCTCGGTACCCTGGAACAGCAATATATCCATCCGCATCATGTCGAGGGAAGAAGACATCTTCCGGCAAAAGATTTACAGGTATCAGATAGAAGGATTGAACAACGAATATACCGAATCATACAATCCGGAACTGGTGATCCGATCACTGCTTCCGGGAAGTTATAGAATCATGGCTTCGTGCACTGCAAAAGACGGTAGCTGGATTCCCGACCAACAAGTACTGGAACTAACCGTACTTCCGCCCTGGTACCGGACATGGTGGTTTAGCCTGACTTGTGCCGTACTCGTTTCTATAGCAATCATCGAAACTTTCCGAAGAACGGTGAAGCGCAACGAAGAGAAATTGAAATGGGCAATGAAGGAACACGAGAAACAAACGTATGAAGAAAAAGTACGTTTCCTTATCAATATCAGCCATGAACTCCGCACTCCGTTGACACTTATTCATGCGCCGCTCAACCGGATACTGAAATCTTTGTCTTCCGAAGATCCCCAATATCTGCCGCTAAAAGCTATTTATCGTCAGGCCCAACGAATGAAGAACCTGATAAACATGGTGCTCGACGTACGCAAAATGGAGGTCGGTGAGAGCAAACTGCTTATTCAACCGCATCCCCTCAACCACTGGATTGAGCACGTATCACAAGATTTCATCAGTGAAGGAGAAGCAAAGAACGTACGCATCCGTTACCAGCTCGATCCGCAGATTGAAACAGTAAGTTTCGATAAGGACAAATGCGAAATCATCTTAAGCAATCTGCTGATCAATGCGCTCAAACATAGTCCTCAGGATACGGAAATAACCATTGCCTCGGAATTGCTTCCCGAAACAGGAAGAGTACGTATCTCCATCATCGATCAGGGATGCGGATTGAAACAGGTAGATACACATAAACTCTTTACCCGCTTCTATCAGGGAACAGGAGAACAAAGTGGAACCGGAATCGGATTGTCTTACTCAAAAATTCTGGTCGAACAGCATGGCGGCTCTATCGGTGCACAAGATAACCCCGAAGCGGGGGCTATCTTCTTTTTCGAGCTACCGTTGAAGCAAGAATCAGAAGAGATTATCTGCCAGCCGAAAGCGTATCTGAACGAACTGATACTTAGTGATAATCTGAAGCAGGCAACCGATAAAGAAACTTTCGATACAACTCCATACACCATCCTGGTGGTGGATGACAATCCGGATATGACAGACTTTCTAAAAAAGACACTGGAAGAGTCTTTCAAACGGGTAATCATTGCCGCTGATGGGGTGGAGGCTCTCCAGCTTATCAAAAGTCACATTCCGGATATCATTGTCAGCGATGTGATGATGCCGCGGATGAACGGATACGAGCTGTGCATAAACATCAAAGAAGATATTACGATCAGCCATATTCCCATTATCTTGCTCACGGCACGAGATGATAAACAAAGTCTCATCAGCGGTTATAAGAATGGAGCAGATGCCTACCTGACAAAACCTTTTGAAGTAGAAATGCTGATGGAGATAATCAGTAACCGTCTGAAAAACAGGGAATACATTAAGAAAAGGTATTTGCATACGGGCATAATACCTGTCCCGAAAGAGACCACTTTCAGCCAGGTAGACGAGAGCTTCTTACTTAAAGTGAACAAAACAATCCAGGAGAATCTGAGTAATACCAATCTGGACATTCAGTTCATTTGCAAGGAAATAGGTTTAAGCCGTACTTCGCTTTACACTAAACTGAAAGCACTTACCGGGATAGGAGCAAATGATTACATCAATAAATTCCGAATAGAAAAAGCACTTACGTTAATTGCCAATACCGAAATGACATTTACGGAAATTTCAGAAGAGGTCGGATTTACATCTCCCAGTTATTTCAGCACTGCTTTCAAGCAGTACACAGGGGAGACACCGACTCAATACAAAGAAAAAACAAGTAAAATATAATATCATCATAATCTGAAGACAATATTTATCAAAAAACAAAAGGAGAAAGCGAAGTTAGAGTAAATCGACCAAAATCTGTCAGAGAATGACTAAATAGTATTATTCCATATTTAAATTAGGTTGTAATTTTGCCCTATACCTAAGTGAAGTATTTGTCAAATCCTAATTAATAAAACAATAGTATGAAAAAACATTTTCTGATTTTTACAATCTCGCTTCTATTTTTCTCGCTTGCACAAGGCAAAGTAAAGCTCCCTGCCATGATGGGAGATCATATGGTACTCCAACAAAACAGTTCCGTTAAGCTGTGGGGATGGGCAGACGGCAAAAAGGTGACTGTCACCACCTCTTGGAATAACCGTACTTATAAGGTATCGACAGACGATGAGGGAGCCTGGCTGGTCAAAGTGGATACTCCTGCCGGGAGTTTTACTCCTTATTCTATTACCATCAGTGACGGGATCCGGGTCACGCTATCGGATATATTAATAGGAGAGGTATGGATATGCTCCGGTCAGTCTAACATGGAAATGACCATGAAAGGAAACATGGGACAACCCATCGACCATTCGCTGGAAACTCTTCTGAACGCAGGCAACTACCGCGACCGTATCCGTTTTATCACTGTCCCCCGAACCAAAGGAGTGAAAGAACGGACAGACTTTGAAGGAGCGAAATGGGAAGTTTCTTCGCCCGAAACCACTATGGATTGCAGTGCCGCAGGTTACTTCTTTGCCCGACAACTGACGGAAACGCTTCATCTCCCCGTAGGACTGGTCATCAACAGTTGGGGAGGTTCACGAATCGAGGCATGGATGACAGAAGAAACGCTCGCCTCCGTGAAAGGCGCAAATATAGAAGCCGCCAAAAATCCAAAGTTAGATACGAACAGCCGGCTGCAATGTCTGTATAATATCATGTTACTGCCTGTGAAAAACTATACGGCACGCGGATTTCTATGGTATCAGGGAGAGTCGAATCTATTCAACTATCAGATCTATGCTCCGATGATGACTGCGATGGTGCAGCTCTGGAGAAATGTATGGGAAACACCGGATATGCCTTTTTATTATGTCCAGATTGCTCCGCACAAATACGGAAACAGCCGGAATATAAATTCCGCCTTATTGCAGGAAGCACAAATGAAAGCATTACAGACAATCCCCAACTCCGGAATGATTCCTACGATAGATGTCGGCGACGAGTTCTGCATTCATCCCCCTCAGAAAAATGTAGTAGGACTCCGGCTGGCCAATCTCGCACTGACTAAAACATACGGTCTCCATAAATTCCCATCTACCGGACCGATGATGACAAAGGTGGAATATTCAAAGAACAAAGCGATCGTCACACTCGACAATGCCCCTTCCGGACTGGCACCGGGCAACTGTGAATTGGAAGGTTTCGAAATAGCAGGAGCCGACAAGAAGTTCTATCCGGCAAAAGCACGGATTGCAGGTCGCACAAGAAATGTGGAAGTATGGAGCGATCAGGTCGCCCAACCGGTAGCCGTACGGTATGCTTTCCGTAATTATGTAGGAAACATCACTTTACGCAATACATTAGGGATTGCTGCTTTCCCGTTCCGGACAGATACATGGGATGATGTAAAGTAAGAGCTGATTAGCCTCTGTGCAGGGTATATATGCCCTGTGTACAGGAGCTATATATCCAACGCGCAGGAGCTATATATCCAATATGTTGGGCATATAGCTCCTGTATATTGAATAATAGTCCTTTTTCAATACACTATATTTTATTCATTCCTGCACAGTTTTGAACTAATAGAATAAAGATTACTATCTAATAGAATGATTCTCACTTCATAAAAAGAGTATTCAAATGAAGAAATCCCTAACCAGATTAAATATGGAGGTAGCAGACTGAAGGACTGCTTGTGAAAGTAATCCTTCCCGTCTGTCTCCCAAAGAGGATGCCAATAGTTCCCCACAGGCATCCTCTTTTATTATATATCAATGATTTACACGAAACACATTCTAGAATGAATGCATCCTCAGTTGCTTATCAACCAATATTCCGTCTTTCAGATTCAGATCAAACTTCACTTTACGTTTCGCTTTCAATTTCAGAATAAAGAGTTCTTCCGAACCTTCCAAAGCCTCCTGTTTTCCCATATTGACGAAAGTAGGATAGAGAGATTTCACACCATTCGTATGCAGGCGGTCATAAGTCAGATTTTCCATTGCTTTCATATTCAGCGGTTCCACACCTACAAATTCATAGTCGCTCTGATCATAAGGCAAAGCAAAGCTAAGTGCATTAACCGAACGCAGATCATTACCTTTCACACGGATTTCAACGATTTCGTCCTTCTGGTACTGCTTCTTCGGAGTGCTGATAGACAGAGAGCCGGATACTTTCTCCGTAGCTTTCCTGTCGACACCGCCGTCGAGCTGAGTGGCTACGACAGAAATATCATAAGCATCTATCAAGTCATTCATGTTGATATCGCCTTTGCTGATATAACCTTCAAAGTCTGAATCACCACGACGCAATCCGGTATAGTTCATATAAGAAGTCAGGTCATTGCGGTCGATCTTGCCATCATTGTTGATGTCGCCTTGCAGGTAACTTGCCGTTCCCGGTACTTTGAATACGTAGATTTCACGACCTGAACCATAGTTTCCTACACCTGCCGTAACGTTCAGTTTGATGTAACGTGCATTTGGACGCTCTGTGAAAGTGAATACTTTTACATCACCGTCCCGCTGCCATTCGAATGCTCCGGCTTCCGTCCAGTTTTCTTTGTCCATACTGTAGGATACTGTTCCTTTCAGCAGTGTACCGTTGCCGGCATCCGCACGGGGTAGATAATGGAACTTATCCAGTTGGTTAACTGTTTTGAGGTCGATAATCAAATCTAATGGTATGGAGTTAACGTTATACTTCGTGTGCCATGTATCTCCCGATTCGGAGAAGTTGAACAATCGGTCTACACCGAATCCTCCCTGCGATGCGGCAGTCGATTCGCCTTCAATGCCACGAATAGCAAATTCCAGCGGATTAGTCTTCGTTTTCACCTGAATCTCTGCCCATTCGGACACACCGTCTTTGTTGACAGCACGCACTTTGAATGCGTAAGGAGTATCCGCTTTCAGATCTTCAAACAGTAAGTGAGTATCCCGGATAGTCGTATAAAGCATTCCGTCAAATTCAATCTCATAGTAATCGGCATTGGGTACTTTGTCCCAAGTCGGTTGCAGGGTATATGCTTCTCTGTTCTGCTCGCTTACCTGAGCGTTTTGCGGTGCAGACAGGGTTCCGTTGCTTACCAAGTTCCGGTCGGCCGGCTCAAAGCGGAAACCTTCCACGTCCAGCTCGATACGATTGGCGGTGATGTCGGTGCTGCCCAGTTTGATGTGCAACAGCGGATTCTTTGTGATAACCACTTTCTCAAATTCACTTCCTTTGGTTGCAAACTTATTCAGATTGGGGGTTTCTTCGTACCAGAATACGTTTTCTCCATTCAGAAGTTCCGCTGCCGTGCTTACTTCCGTCAGTTTTACTTTCTTGTTGTTGATTCTTGCAGTCAGTTTCTTCGGTTTCTCCGTGACGTTGATGCGCAGTTCCGTCTTTTTATCTTTTACAAAACCGTCGAAACTTCCGGCTGTGGGATGAATGGTGATAGTCACACGGTTCTTTGCGTCTACGTTCGATTCGATCAGGGTAGATACCGATTTCTCCTGACGGTAGGCTTCCGTCACACCGTCATCGTCATATTCTACGGTTGCAGTATGGCGGTTCGGATAAAATTCATAGATGCGAAGTGAGGGGTCTATTTCGCTGACATTATTGTTAGGTTGTGTCATCGGAATAATAGCGCCGTTCTTTACGAATACGGGTAACTTCCAGACCGGAGTATCGAAGTTGCTGAGAATACGGTTGCCTTCGTATTTCTCTCCGCTGAAATAATCTATCCAAGTGCCTTCGGGCAGATAAATTCCATTGCGGATATCATTGCCTTCTTTATCAGCTTTCGTATTCTGATAGACAGGGGCTACGAGAAAGTCGGTACCATACATATATTGGTAGCGGGTAGCCGTTCCGTAGGTATATTCATTCGGATAGTCGAGGAACATGGCACGGATGAGAGGCATACCATCCACCGCTTCACGGGCAAAGCTATACGTGTAAGGCATCAGTTCCGATTTCAGTTTGAGATACATACGGTTAATGGATGTAGCTGGTTCGCCTAAAGCATGGGGGTACTTTTCGTTGGCGCCCCAGCCATCCATATTCAACTGCATGGGGGTAAATGTTTTCCATTGGAAATCACGTATATTGACTGCCGCATTTTTTCCACCGAAGATACCGTCCATATCCGAGCAGATATTCGGCTGGCCGGACAGACCGGAACCTATATAAGTAGGGATGTGAAAACGGATATATTCCCATTCGCCTCCGGTCTGGTCGCCCGACCAGATGCCGGCATAACGCTGTGTGCCTGCCCAGCCGTCCAGTGAAATGATAAAGGGACGGGCATCATTGCCATAATAAGGCATAATATGTCCTACGTCCGCCACTCCGTTCAATCCGAAGGAATAGCCGGCTCCTACCCATGCCACGTCGGTTTTGAGTACACGCACACCGGCATCACGGACTTCTTTCACGATGTCACGTTGCAACAAGGCGCTTATACCTTCCTTCGGGTGCAGGTCCGACTGTGTCCAGAGGCCTATTTCCACTCCGTTCTTACGGGCGTAGTCTCCCAGGCTTTTCAGATTGGCGATGTTGCCGTCCAGTGTTTCCGTCTGTCCGTATCCGGCTCCGTAACCGTCGTTCGGAAGTAACCATCCGAGAGGCATATCATGATTCTTGTAACGGTCGATAACGGCACGTGCCGAGAACTGATAATTGTTCTTTTCACCATTCAGAGACTCCTTGATGCCGCCATTGTCTTTCTGGCTTTCTTTATAACGCTTTCCGTCTTCAAAGAGGATTCCTTTCTCGTCTTCCTTCCAGTAGTCACGGTTGTAGGCATTGAGATGTCCTTCGTAAAAACCGAATTTGGGCAACAAAACGGGGTTTCCCGTCAACTGATAAAAATCATTCAACAGGGAAACGACTCCGTCGTTGACCATATAGAAAATATCAAGGTAAGAAGAATTGTGAGACAGTTTCACTATGTTTTTCTCTGTTGCTCCAAAGTCGTATTCACCTTTCCGGAAAGTGTACCACATCATTCCGTAACCATTGGTAGACCAGTAGAAAGGAGCAGGGGAGGCTACTCCGCCATCCGTCCAGCTATTCTGATTTTCGATGGCAATAACCTTGCCTTTATGAGAGAAACGTCCGTTTTGCACACCGCCTCCGTAGAAGTATTCTTCGGGATTCTCCTTTAAGGTTACAATCACTTCTTTAGGACCGAATACCACCGGAGCGACTTCTTCGATCACACATTTGCCGGTCAATGGATTAAAGACTTTCATCAGTCCGGTCTGCTTATTCAGTTCAATCCGTACTTGGGCAGTGGTGAGGGTGATATATCCATCTTTCTCATCCACCGACAGTCCGGAAACCTTGCGTCGGGGCTGGTCTACAAGTATCTGCGCTTCAGGTTTCGCTTCGGGGTCACGGATGATACCTCCGGAATTGTCCTGAAAGACACGGAAAATATTCTCTCCGTAAAAGTCGATAGTCATCCGTTGCTGGTTCGTGAACAATACATCAACCGTCGTCGGGTTTATTTTTTCTGCACGAAGGATTCCCGAAGTCTGTTCCTGGCAGACGGATGCCGAAGAAACGTCACTCTGATCCGATGCTGCGGATGCCTGTATGGAAGAAAGGGAAATCGGACATAAGAATAAAATGGCGGTAATACGCCTGAGATGTCGTAAAGAGATGGGGGTTTCTTTTTTCATGTTTTTATTTATTTAGTATTAGACATTAAGTGCCTTTGTATATTCTTTTAAAAATGATATTAACTAATTCAGATGACATACTATAAGATTATTAGTGTCAGATTGTAAAATTACTCGTTTGGTAATAAATACACTTCATCTTTGGGTTACCCTAAATCAGAAGCTGTTTTATTATTATTTATTCACAAATCCCATAGGGATAAGCGGAGGTCAATAGTGTGTCACCTTATTCGTAGTCGCTTTCAGATACTCAAAGCGGTTGATCAATTCGCCCAGCTTCTTCGGGTATTTGGTTGCTACATTTTCCTGCTGCCCGATATCTTTTTTCAGATTATAGAGCTTATATCCATATCCCAAACCGATAAAGTCTCCGTCTTCCTTGCTATACGGATTATAATAAGGAGGAATCAGTGCCCAGTCACCCTGACGGTAGGCGTAATTGAACATTCCTTCAATGACAAGTTCTTCACGTCCTTTCTTGCTCTTGCCCAAAAAGGTGTCCAAGGTATTTTCACTGTCCAGCTTGTCCGGATAAGACTGCCCTAACAAGGCTGCAAAGGATGCCAGCAAATCCATCTGGCAGACGAATGCATCGGAAACCTGTGGTTTAACTGCTGCCGGCCAGCGAAGCATAAAAGGTATACGTGTACCACCATCGAACATACTTGTCTTTCCTCCACGAAGCGGACCGGCTATCTTATGATCTCCTACCAGCTCCACTGCATCGTCTTTGTATCCGTCATCCAGTACCGGACCATTATCACTGGTCAGCACGACGATTGTATTTTCAGCCAATCCCAGTTTATCCAGTTCTTTCAGAAATTCGGATACACACCAGTCGGCTTCCAAGATAACATCCCCACGGGATCCCATCCCCGACTGACCTACAAAACGTTCGTTGGGAACACGGGGTACGTGTGGCTGATGCAACCCGTAGTAGAGAAAGAAAGGGGCATCTTTATGGTCATTGACAAATTGCTTCGCCTTGTTCAAAAACAATTCTGCCATTTCCTCGTCTTTCCATTGTGCCGCCTTACCACCTTTCTGAAATCCGATACGGGGCACCCCGTTGACTATCGAACCGGCATGTCCCACACTCGGGTGCATCCGGAGCAGTTCGGGATTATTCTTTCCGGTAGGTTCTCCCGGAAAATTCTGCCGGTAATCCACATACAACGGATCATTGGGGTCTAGCCCCACTACACGTCCGTTTTCGAGAAATACACATGGGACACGGTCGTTCGTTGCTGCCTGAATAAAGGAATAATCGTATCCTATTTCGGCAGCTCCCGGATGAACCTCTTTATTCCAGTCTACTTTGCCGTCTCCCAATCCGATATGCCATTTACCTACAGAACCGGTAGCATATCCGGCTTGTTTCATCAACTTGGGTAAAGTAATCTTCTGGGTGTCGATGATTAATGCCGCATTACCGGGCAGAATTTTTGCATCGGTATTTGTCCAGGGATAAAGACCGGTCATTACGGAATAGCGGCTTGGAGTAGAGGTTGCCGCTGTGCAAAAACCTTGTGTGAAACGGATTCCTTCATTCGCCACACGGTCCATGCCCGGTGTAGAAATACGATGAGCACCATAGCAACTCAAGTCACCGTATCCCAAATCATCGGCGACGATCAGGATTACATTCGGTTGCTGCTTGTCAGCCGGTCGTTCCTTCGGATGAGCTTGTCCGGCTGTCAGCGTAGCAGGCATTGAAGAAATGCCTGCCAAAGCATAAAAGGCTAAATTCGTGTTTTTCATAATATGGGGGTTTTATGTGTTTAAAATGATCTCAGGTAAGCGATCAATAGGATGCTGTTGCCGGAATTCCCGTTCGCTTTATCAATTCTACAATCCGGTCCAGTTCTTCATGAGTGGCTTTCTGCAAATCATGATCGGGAGTCTCCCTGTCAATCGTATAGATCATTACCTGACTGGGAGCTATCTCCTTGACTGCTTCCAGCCAGGGGAGCACAAACTCATCGGATGTATTATCCATATCTTTCCCAAGGTAGCTACCTTTCAGAAACATAGTCTGAATAATACAATTTCCTTTGAATTCTTTCATCTTTTCGATGATCTTCCTTACGGAATATTTCCCGTTGGGACGATCCAGGAGATGAATGTATTCTTCGTTCACCGTATCCAGTTTGAGGATATTATTATCTATCTTGTTCAATGCATCGGATACCGCAGGGCGGTCGATGAAGGTAGAATTGCTCAATACACTTACTTTTGCATTCGGGAAATAGTGGTCACGAAGTGCCAGTGTATCTTCTATAATTTCCGGAAAATGAGGGTGGGCAGTCGGTTCACCGTTTCCGGCAAATGTGAGTACATCGGGGGCGGGACCGTTCTTCTGCATATCTTTCAGCTTTTCTTCCAGGGCGATGCGCACTTCTTCACGAGTGGGCAGATGCTTCTTCGGACGATGGTCGGCATTGAAGCCGCATTCACAATAAATGCAGTCGAACGAGCAGACTTTTCCGTCTTCCGGCAATAGGTTGATTCCCAAAGATACACCCAAGCGGCGGGAATGAACAGGGCCGAAGATGGGTGAAGGAAAAATAATAGTCATCTTTTTATTAATTGTTTTAATGTGAGTTCAATATATCAATACGGACGTTTATCACATCAAGCTCACATTATTTTATCATTTACTATTTCATAATATCCAGAGGCAAAGATACTTTAAAACTTAATACGGAGTTGCATTTGTACGTCAGCTTTTTTATTTCCAAAGATTAAATCATTGCCGGAACCTATTTCATTCCGGTCGAGATAAACGGTTTCTCCGAACTTAGTTATAAACATCCAATGTTCATTCGGTTCATATCTCAGACGAACGGCACAGCGAAATCCACGACCTTGAAAGGAGGGAGTGTAAAATGTATAAAGCAATCCCTTCTCTGATACATATACCCGCGAATCATAATCGTCTGTAGAAAAATAACTGCCTTGAACGTCAGCAAACAGCCTGGTCCAAGGCAGTTGGGAGGACATCATTTGTGTAACTTGATATCCTTTACTAGCAGCCCTGTCTTGAGAATGAAAATGGTTGTAATCTAAAGTTGTACGACAGCTAAACACATCTCCATAAAAATAGTTCAAACGATATCGAAGTTGGTGATGAAAAATAGGAAGCGTTAGGTTTTCTTTGCTACCTGTCAAGTCACGCTCTTTCTGTTTATAACGATATTTCAAGTACATTGTCAGATTATTGTGCGGAGTAAACGTAGCCTGAAGCAATCCGTCCATACCTCGGGAAGGTTTGCTGATCCGGTATTTCTTCCACGGGAAAGAAAACAGATCGAAAGAAGCAAGGATGTGCCAATGGCGGAAAGGGGAAGTTTCCACCCCCAGATAATATCCCTGTTCGTTTTGAACCGCACTTCCTTCTCCAAAAGAATGGGCGAACATGGCCCAATAATTATATGAATAGTATCGTTGTACGATCATCAACTGAGTTCCTTCTACCGGTGAATATTGGAAGCGGTTCAAAGTAGCACTGCCTTGTTTTCCCATAGCTGTCTCTCCTTGGAAAGAAAAACGATGCCAGCGGTAGGCATAGTCTATTCCTAAATTGTAGAACTGATTTCCATGAATGTTGTATTGAGAATAACCTGTTAATTGCGGTTCATAAGGTCGGTTGAAAACATAGTAAATACCGGTGACACCCAGCCGGATACGGTTCTGTTGATAACTCATGTTTCCACCAGTCAGTTGCATGGTGAACAGGTTCTTTTTATCGGCTTCTTTCTGACTGCGGTGTAGTCCGGTTTTGTAGATAGAAGTTATTTCTCCATCGGTCAGCACACCGTCCAGCGAACGGTGTGAGTAAAAGCCGGACATACTCCATTGTTTTGTAATGCTTACAGTTGCCGCCACTCCCCGAAAATAATTAGTCTCGTCAGTAGAAGAATGTTTCCTGATTCCTCCGCTGCGGGTGTTGAAAGAAGAAGCATATACGGTCTTTCCCAGTATGTAATCCGTGCTGATCACCAGCCCCTGTCCGAAACTTAACCGATAGTTACCAACAGCCAATGTTTTTAATCGCCCACAATCTTTGAGTAAGAGATAAAAAGAATAATAATCATACCCTTGACGATTGTGCAGAGCAAGGAAGGGTTCACCGGCATCCTTCTCCGCAACGAGACCTGCATAGAGCTGATCGCGATAACGGAAAGCGTATTTAACAGAGTTATAAACAGAAGGTCCCAAATAGGTATGTTCATAACCTTTCCGCTTGTAAAGCGGTATATCTATGCGAGTTAGCACTTCATTCTTTCCATACTTCATAGCGCTTTTCAACATAGTTTTCCACCGAAAAGACGACTCATTGTTAATAGCTTTGATACATACGAAAGGCAATAGATACTGAATAGTCTGCCTGTCCATATCCTCTATTAACTGAAGTTCATAAAGTGTTTCCATCTGCCCATGCACGTATATATAGGCCAGCAGATGTTCAATCTGAATATCACTGAGAAAAGGAAATTGTTCCAGTTGTTGACGGGTAGCCCGGTTTAAATCTACAGGTTCGTGAAGACGAACGGACAATTCTTCCAGTTCATTCTCCCAGTTGGGTTCATTAACAGCATTATCAACACTATTATTAACAGATAAATCTTCAAAAATATCTTCTATAAGACTTTGAGAAGGGTTTTGAGCACTACAAGCAGGAATAATGAACAGGCTGTTTATAATACTTATCAACCGAAATAGTTGAGTAGTTTTCATCAATAAATTATTTGTTTGCACCTTGCGTTTTTACAGACAAGGCCGCAAAGATACTTTAAATAGGTTAACGTCTAAAAGAAATGTCTGAATAATAAAATTTTAATTCTATTTTTGTAACGTGAAAAGGAGGCTTAACATAGTAATAATGATGGCGTTTGCTATGGTCTGTTCATTGAAGATGCAGGCACAGGACAAGCAAAGCATCAACGGATACTTGGTTCCGATGTGTATCTACAACGGAGATACCATTCCATGTGTCCAGTTAAGGACTGTTTATATCTTCCGCCCGCTAAAATTCAAAAACGAAAAAGAACGGCTGGAATACTACCGGCTGGTACGTAACGTAAAAAAGGTATATCCTATCTCCAAAGAAATTAACCAGGCTATTATCGAAACTTACGAGTATCTTCAAACATTACCCAACGAGAAGGCTCGCCAAAAACATCTCAAACGGGTGGAAAAAGGACTGAAGGAACAATATACCGCACGGATGAAGAAACTCTCTTTTACACAAGGCAAACTCTTGATTAAATTGATAGACCGCCAAAGTAATTCCACCAGTTATGAACTAGTGAAAGCTTTTATGGGACCTTTTAAAGCAGGATTCTATCAGACATTTGCCGCACTGTTCGGTGCCAGTCTGAAAAAGGAATATGATCCGTTGGGAGAAGATAAACTAACGGAAAGAGTCGTGCTGCTGGTGGAGAACGGACAAATCTGATTCACCTTGTCATAAGGTTATCAACGTCGTTATTAACCATCATATTTCTATTAAATCTAATTCCACAATCACCATAGGAAAATTCCCCCGCTTTATCTGACTTCTAGGGTATTAACAGTTGAGAAGTCAGCTATTAATAGCTGTGATGCCATCTGATAACAGCTTGAAACAGGATGGTTAATAAACACTGAATCAATCAGACTCATCCAAGAGTAAATTGCTACAATACTCTCTTATTATCCCACACAATTATGAACAGAAAAAGAATATTGATTAATAGCAAGTTAACTATGATATCAACCACTTATTAACTAATTATTAACCGACTGATTTTACACCGTCAACGTAGCTTTTTGAACAAATCCCAGATGACAATGCCCGTTGTTACAGACACGTTCAGAGAATGCTTGGTACCATATTGGGGAATCTCGATACAACCATCCGAATGATCAATCACTTCCTGTTGCACCCCTTTCACTTCATTTCCCATTACGATAGCGTACTTCTTCGTCTTGTCCAGTTCGAGTCGATCCAGCATAATGCTGCCTTCCGCCTGTTCTATCGAATAAACAATATATCCTTCTTTGCGGAGGTTATCAACAGCATCAACAGCGTTATTAACATACTTCCAGTCAACAGTGAACTCTGCGCCCAAAGCTGTCTTATGCATTTCAGGGTGGGGAGGGGTAGCCGTTATTCCACACAGATAGATACACTCGATACGGAAAGCATCCGATGTGCGGAATACCGAACCTATATTATGCAGGCTACGAATATCATCCAGCACTACCACCAAAGGTAGTTTTTCTGCCTGTTTAAACTCTTCGGCACTGATACGGTTCAGCTCTGTTATTTTCAGTTTTCGCATACGTTGTTCATTTATTACGTTTCGGTTGCAAAGGTAGTTCTTTTCTGTTAACAGAGGTGTTGATAACGGTTTAAAACCTGTCAAAACAATCGGGAAAGAATTTGAAAAATAATTCTTGCATTATTCAAAAGAAGGTATAAGGGGCCTTCATTATGAACATTCCAAAAAACAAAGACGAAACTTTCTATGCAGACATCAACATATTTTTCAGCACTTATCTGCCTGTTTATATCCATAAAGTTTTTAACTTTGCACTTTATCAACAGGGAGTTAATAGTATTCTCCCATTTGATAGGGCTTGCATTGATAATGAAGATAATAAATAGTCAATCTTCCACCTTTCCTTCCGTTCATAACGGACTCATAAAGCAGAAGTATGGACTAATAACTTATCCGGCAAGAAAAATCGTATTTATTTGCTAACACTATTAACAGGCTATCATCACTAACAAAGTTTTTTTTTAAAAGGAAGAAATAAAAGAATATTATTATGAATAATCTCATAAAGGCTATTAACGAGCTGAAGAAAGAAAAGAATGCAATCATTCTGGGCCACTACTACCAGAAGGGTGAAATACAAGATATCGCCGATTATGTTGGCGACAGTCTGGCGTTGGCTCAACTGGCTGCCAAAACGGAGGCGGATATCATTGTGATGTGCGGCGTTCATTTTATGGGTGAGACGGCGAAGGTGCTTTGTCCGGATAAGAAAGTGCTGGTGCCCGACATGGAAGCGGGTTGTTCACTGGCGGACAGTTGTCCGGCGGATCAGTTTGCGCAGTTTGTCAAAGAGCATCCGGGGCACACCGTTATTTCGTACGTGAACACGACAGCTGCCGTGAAGGCAGTAACGGATGTGGTGGTGACTTCCACCAATGCCCGGCAGATCGTGGAAAGTTTTCCCAAAGATGAGAAAATAATCTTTGGTCCGGACCGGAATCTGGGAAATTATATCAACTCAGTTACGAACAGGAATATGCTGCTTTGGGACGGAGCCTGCCATGTGCACGAACAGTTCTCGGTGGAAAAGATCGTGGAGCTGAAAGCGCAGCATCCGGAAGCACTGGTGCTGGCACATCCCGAATGCAAAAGCACGGTGCTGAAACTGGCAGATGTGGTAGGGTCTACAGCTGCACTACTGAAGTATGCGGTGAACCACCCGGAGAATACGTACATTGTGGCTACCGAATCGGGTATCTTGCATGAGATGCAGAAGAAGTGTCCGCAGACAACGTTTATCCCTGCTCCTCCGAACGATAGTACCTGTGGATGTAACGAGTGTAGCTTTATGCGGTTGAATACGTTAGAGAAGCTCTATGAGTGTCTGAAGAATGAGTCACCGGAGATTACCGTAGATCCCGAAATAGCGGAGAAGGCAGTGAGGCCTATTCAGCGGATGCTGGAGATTTCGGCGAAGCTGGGATTATGATAGGATATACAAACGGTACCTTCCAACATACTGGATGGTACCGTTTAATGTATTGGAAGGTACCATTCCGTGCGTCAGATGGTACCGTTCTTTGAGATGTAATTATCTCATTTAAATTTCATTCATAGCGATATTAGTTTTCTGCTTCCAGATGGATAACGAATCCACCGCCTTTTGCCATATCTATATTCAATATAGTTTTATTATCCACTGTTCTTTTCTCTACCATGTATTCTTTAGGTTGCTCGTAGGAATTCGGAGCGTCTTTAAAGATAGTTGCCTGATAGGAGACATTGTCTTTCAGGAAGCTGAGGTTCACTTCTGTAGAACGGGCATTCCAGTTGGTCATTCCGCCCACATACCAGTCATTGCCTTTTTGTTTCGCTGTTACGATATATTCGCTTAACTTTGCTTCTAATGGCAAGGTCTTATCCCATACTGCGGGAACTTTGGAAAGGAAGTCGAGTACATCCGGATATTTATTGTATTCGGTGGGTGAGTCACATAAATAAGCCATCCATTGGTCGTAAATGACAAACATGGACAATTCATGCGAACGTGTTCCCATGCTCATAGGCGGAGTATTATCTATATCCATCGGTCTGAATTCATCCTGAGTGACACTTCTCATGGATCCCGGAGTATAATCTGCCGGTCCTGCCAACAGGCGGATGAAAGGAAAACGAGTGTGATATTCGGGAGTTAACGTCTTTTCCCAGAAGTTACATTCCGCTCCTCTTACTGCTTCATAGTTCAGTATATTAGGGTACGTGCGATGCAATCCGGTAGGAACCGGGCAACCGTGGAAAATAGCTACCATTTGCTTTTCGGCCAGACGTTCTGCAAATTCTTTTCCCCATCGCATGGCTATCTGGTCATTCCGTTCGAAAAAGTCGATCTTTGCTCCGGATACACCATAGCTGTGCATTTTAGCGATCCAGTCACTTGGATTCTCTCTGGCACAACTAGCCCATGTCCAGACGATAATCTTCACATTCCTTTCTTTGGCGTATGAGCATAGTTCTTTAATGTAATCTTCGGACCATCCGGCATCCAAGGTCATATATTCGATATGATTTTTTGAAGCCCAGTCTACGTAGTATTTATATAACTGGAGAGAAAGCTGCTTGTTTCCACTGGGGAAGTCAACACCTTCCAAAACGGCTTTGTGCCACCATTCCCATGCACTCTTTCCCGGTTGGATCCAGGAAGTATCGGTCAGACGGCAAGGATCGGCCAGTTTGTATACCAGTTCGTTGTTCAATAATGATTTATCATCTTCCGAAACGATGATGACACGCCACGGAAAACTACGCTTTCCATCAGTCTTTGCGATGTAATTCTCTCTGGTAACAACCAAATGATTGGAATACCAGTAGTAAGGATTGGACGGATCGGAGTCTATTGTTTCTTTCGGGTAATTAGCCCATTTTCCGCGCATGGAGTTGTAGCCGTTGGATTCCATATACAGAGCCGGATAATCATAGGTATTTGATTCCGTTACGACCACTTTATAGGGAGAATCAGGATATTCGTATAATACCGGAGAAACGGCAAAACGTTCGTAAGGAATTTCCAACGGACCTTTGTAGACTTTATAGAGTCTTTCAAAGTTTCTATATCCTTGATGCACCTGATGAGTACGTCCGGATTGATCCGTTTCGCCGGAATAATTAGCATCGCATTCCGGATAATAGATGGTTGGGGTGGAAGCAAAGTTGAAAATAGCATCTTCACTGATGATTGTAATTTCTCCGTTGAGACGGGTGACGAAATGATAGGCCACTCCTTCATCATAAGCACGTACTACAAGGTCGCAGCTGTCGTTGAAAGAAACGGTGAGTTCATTATAAGCATCCTGTAATTCTTTGTTTTTACCAACAAGGACGTCGATAGTCTGATTCACCTTTCTTTTCTTTGCCGACTTTACACTTCCGTTGCCGATTACTTTGCCGTCCGCCAGATGTAATCCGATGGGAGAAGGAAGTATAAGTTGTGTATTATCGTACCATACTTCGTATTGGGTACCTTTGTCTATTTTCAGTTTAATCTTCAGTTTTCCGTTAGGAGAAACCGTTTCATATTTCTCTGCCTGTAGCGTGCAGCTTAAAGAGAATAAACAAAGGAGTATTAAATAACTGATTTTTTTCTTATCCATATAATTGGGGTTTATTGAGAATTAAAGATGTTATTAATTTAATTGTGCCAACCTTTTTTTCTTAAATAATCGAGCAAATAAGCAGGTTGATCTGTTTGTAAAATCCGGGCTCCTAGCTGTTCGATCAGATAACCGTAGCTTTTTTCCGGATCGGTCAGTGCAAGATTATCATCATGATTTCCTGCAAGTGATCCCCATAATGTGTTATACCAAATCAAACTTTTCTTAAAAAGGAATTGTTTTATTTTTGGAGGAAGCGGATTTTTGGGGTCTGAATAAATAATTTCGAAAGCAGCAGGACGTAATTCTTTCAAATAGTCTGTGATTATTTTCTCAGCTTCTTTGTTACCTAAATCTATTACTGGCATATATAAAACTTTATCCAAATAAGAACCAAATTCTCGTTTGACAGTTTCTATAGGCTGTCCTCCTTTCATGATTACTTGATTTTGGGTTTCGGTTTTTTCCAATATAGCATATACATCGTCAAAAATGTCATATGCTTTGTCCAAATTAACCATGATTTTTCCTTTTGCTGTTAACAAAGCTTCTTCTAAAGTGGGCACAACATAATTTGTTACTTTTCCATCCTTATCTTTCAATTTTAACTTTTTTATATCTGCCAGAGTCCAGTTTTTAATTTCTCCTTTTCCAGTGGTAGTACGATCTAGTGTATTATCATGCATTAGAATCAGTTGTCCATCTTTTGTTTTTTGAATGTCAATTTCTACAATATCTACTTTCATAGCAATGGCGCTGTCAATAGCAGCAGTTGAATTTTCCGGTGCGCTACGCCAATTTCCCCGATGAGCAACAACTAACACTTTGTTTGATTTTGGATTTAAGAAAGTATTTTTAATTGTTTCTACGTGTTGTTGTGCCGTTACTATGCAGGTTGATAAACAACAGATAATTAATAATAGAGTTGATTTTTGATTTTTCATTATTGCCATATTAAAATAGAATGAATAAGGTTTAATGTACTAATACATTCTTTATAACTTTGATCACTTGATTTGCTAAAGCTGAATACCCTGCGTCGATCGGATGTGTCCCGTCTCCGCCTGCATAATATTCGGGATGGTCGATGACTACTTTCCATAAGTCGTTCACTTCTATGCCAGCATAATTGATATGTTTCAAGGCAATCTGATTACGTATTTTCAACCGTTCGGTGATAGGGGCAAACTCTTTCATTCCTTCTCCGGTACGGACGGGAGTGGTGGTTGCCCAAATCAACTTGGCTTTAGGGGCGTATTTACGAATGATTTTGATTAATTTTGTGAAACTTTTATCATACTCTTCTTCTGTATAATCGAATCCGTGCAAACCATTATTGAAATGGATAACGTCGAACTTAGTATTTTTGAGTACTACAGTCAATTCTTCGATTAAAGCCGGATCACCTACACTTTTCGAATTAGAGAGTCGCCCTACATATGCTTTTTCTTTCAATGCTGCTTCTACTTTTCCATAATATCCGCGTGTGATGGAATTACCGATGAGCAATACATGTGGAAGATCTGTTTTATTAGCTCCGGGAATCCAAATATCAGACCATTCGATATATTCACGTGCAATCTTTTTCTGTGCATAAGTGAAAATACAAAGTGACAGTAGAATAAATGTAATAAAAGTGTGTTTCATTATTTTCTTTTTTTAATGGGTTATGTTATATAGGTTCGGATACAAAATTAGGTAATAGCAGAAAGATTATATGTGTACAAAGCAATCAAAAAATGAAATATTTGCAGCAAACATTCTATTTTTTGATTGCTTTATGTTTATAATAAGGTATAGATAATTTCTATCTTTGTGAAAAAAGTAAAATTTAAAGATCAATATCATGAAAAAGTACATTTTGTTTATGATGAGCGTTTGGTTCATCCAGTTGGCTATTTTTGCCCAGTCTAGGATAATAGAGGTTTTTCCGGAGCAGGGAAAAGATATTGAAAATATAGCGTTAGCTTTAAAAAAAGCTGCTGACTGTAAAGGGAGGCCAGTTACTGTAAAGTTTTCACCGGGAATTTATCAGTTAGACCGTGCGAAATCATCACAAATGTTATATTATATATCAAATACGACTTCTGAGTTGGATGATCCTGATCCGACTAAACATATCGGATTGTATCTTAATACATTAAAGAATATCACTATTGATGGTTGTGGGTCAACTTTATTGATGAATGGTGAAATGACAAGTTTCGTACTTGATAAATGTGAAGGTATTGTTTTGAAAAATTTTAATATAGATTATAAACATCCTACTCAAACGGAGGTTGAAGTATTGGAAGAGGGGAATGATTATTTGATTGTTCAGGTACATCCCACATCCCAATATCGGATTGTAGACGCACAGTTGGAGTGGTATGGTGATGGTTGGTCTTTTAAGAACGGAATAGCGCAGTCGTATGACCGTATAAGTGAAATGACTTGGCGTTCGTGGAGTCCGATGGAGAATTTGCTTCGTACAGTAGAACTTCGTCCAAATGTGTTATATCTGCAATATAAAGCAAAACCACAAGTAGGACTACATACTATTTTTCAGATGCGCGACTCTTTCCGTGACGAAGTGAGTGGATTTGTAAACAGGAGTAAGGGAATACTGTTGGAGAATATCAACTTCTATTATTTAGGAAATTTCGGGGTAGTCTGTCAATACAGTGAGAATATTACTGTTGATCGTTGTAACTTTGCTCCTCGTCCAGGTTCAGGACGTACTAATGCGGGATTTGCTGATTTTATTCAGGTTTCTGGTTGCCGTGGTATGATTGATATTAAGAATTCCCGTTTTGTAGGTGCACACGATGATCCTATCAATATACATGGTACACATTTGCGAGTAATAGAATTTTTGTCGGACAATCGTTTAAAACTTCGTTTTATGCATGATCAGACTTTTGGATTTGAAGCCTTTTTTAAAGGAGACGATATAGAACTTGTTGATTCACGTTCTTTGTTGGTAGTAGGGAAATGTAAAGTAAAAGAGGCAAAATTAGTAACACCAAGAGAAATGGAACTCACTCTGTCAAGTCCATTCTCTTCGGAGGTAATGCAACAGAAAGACCTGGTTGTTGAGAACGTGACGTGGACACCGGAAGTGCGGATTACAAACAATTACTTTGCAAGAGTACCAACCAGAGGGATTCTTATCACAACACGACGTAAGTCTCTGATAGAAGGAAATACATTCTACGGCATGCAGATGAGTGGAATATTTGTAGCCAATGATGGATTAAGTTGGTATGAGTCAGGACCGGTACACGACTTGACTATTCGTCAAAATACGTTTTTAAACTGTGGAGAACCGATTATTAGCATTGATCCGGAGAATAGAGAATATAAAGGGGCGGTTCATAAAAATATTACTATTGAAGAAAATTATTTTTATATGAGAAAAAATAGCTCATGTGCCATTCGAGCGAAAGCTGTTGATGGCTTGATGATACGTCATAATTTGATTTATTCTCTAGATACTGAAAAAAATAAAGAGTCTGATTTTATTCAGATGTATAATTGTAATGAAGTTACAATAAAAGAAAATCGGGTACAGTTGCACCACCTATTTAAATGAATTCTATTTCAATTTTAAAAGAAATAGATAAATATATAGTAAAAGATTTGATTATAGTAAACCCTGGAAATTTATAATACAAACTTCCAGGGTTTATTTTTATAAGAATAACATTTGATGAATAGTTTAATAAAATGGAGAACTTTATTCAGCTACACTCCACAATCTTACTGACTTAAATTCTATATTTCTACAGATATCTGAGAAAGATACTACCCAGCCTACGGTAATAGTTTTTTCTTCTGTTAGTTCAAATATAGGTAAGGCAGATGTTTTATTAGTATGTTCTGACTCAAATTTGAGGTAAGAGAGGATAATGTCTGACTTTTCCAATTCTTCATTGTCAGGTAGTGATTCGCCTTGAGCTACAGCAAAATGGATATTGGTACTGCCAGAACCTATATTTGCGGCGTTTTTTACTTCGATACGCATTTCATACTTTCCTTCTGGTAAAGTAAATGTTTGCCAGATCTTTCCGTTGTCATAATATCCCTGACTCCATTGTGTTGTTTCGAACTGAATTGTTCCATCGTTATATTCTGTGAAGCCGGCACCTCCATTGGCATTTTTAGTTTCCATAACTTCATTCCATTTCCAATCGTAAGGTTTTCCCCATTTATTGCTTACATCATATCCTCTAAATGGATATCCGGCATTCTTAATATAAAGACTGGTTAGGTCTTTTGTAATGCCAATGTAACTTTGGGAAGGCAATGTAACTTCTTTATATTCTGTAACAAATTCGTCCAAGGAAGTTGTTGTCGGTTTATATATACTATTGTACCGGAGTATTCCATCAGCTTTAAAATTGTCGAGTTCTGTTGTAGTCTCGTCAACTGAAATATATTTCGAGCCTAAAGTTCCGTCCTGACGTTCATATTCAAGGTTACAGCCTACTAAACCGTCTCCTCTTGATATATTCCAATTCAGTTTGGCTGCCCATATTCTTTCTGATTGTCCACTTTCATTTACAATTTCTTTTTGTTCAGGAGAGATACTATGTAAAATCCGGTTGGTTAATGCTTGTTGGTATAGTTCGCCATATGCATAAGCAGATACCTCTGTCGGGATAGATGTGTTGTTTTTGGGATCATAGGTGACTATCGAGAAGTCATATTGTCCTTCTGTTAAATTCTCTAACATAAATTCGAAGGTTTCTCGTGGTTCCGTACGTTCTATTGGAAACTCTTTAAACTTTTCTTCCAATGTAATAGGATCTTTGTAACTAATAACACATTTTACCTGATTTACACCGTACATCATTTTCCCTTCTATTTTGATTCTATTTTTTCCAGTAAAAGCTTTGAGTGAATCAAGTTTTCCTACATAGATTTTTTCTCCCTCGTCTAGATAAGGCTGAATACCATCCAGCATGCCATTACACGAATAGAAAAAGCACAGGATACTACAGAGAATCAATATATTTATTTTTTTCATACTTTTGCTTTGTTAAAAGGTTATTGTATCGGGGTTCCGTAGAACCAAAGTTGCTGCATAACTACCAATCCGGCACCGTCATGAGTAGAAAGTATTTTAAATCGAATGTATCTTACTGGAGGAATATCTGCCGGAAATTCAAATTCTTCTCCTTTACTAGCATATGTTATATCTTCTTCTGAATTTGAACCGGCGGGCCATCCGGAAGGTTTTATACTTTCACAATCTGCCAGTTTGGTCCATCCGTCCCAACTTCCGTCCGAAGATGGTAAATCAGAACGTCCCCATACTTCCCATTCTTTGATAGCACCTGCACGATAGTAATAACTACCTCCCATGGAGCGTTGCCATGAGGTGAAGCGGCTTAATTGAGCGGTTTGACCCATATCGAATGTAAACCATACAGGAAACTCGGAAGGATTAAAGTCATAACCGTGAGCATAATTCCAACTGTTTAATCCATGATCTCCATTGAATAAAGACTCCAAAGTATGACCTGCGTTGTCCATCTTTATATCATTGGCTAGATAGAAAGTTTTGAATTTGGTCAAATCCAATTTTTCTTCATATAGTGGTGTCAAGGTTGTTAAGTATTCCTCTGACTGGTTATCATATAGATCGCGGACACGGACTTTAAAATCATGTGGTTCGGCAGAGAACCCTCGGAGTGTAAAGCCGATGTTTTTTACAGAAGTATATTCTGTATGTTCTACATTCCAATTACCTTTTGAATCTTTTGTAGAGACATCAAAGATGAGATAGTTTCTGCCTCTATTTGTAGTATGTATATAAATACCTCCGAATGTAGGATTTACTTCTATTTCTTCAATGGCAGTAAGGTATGCCGGTTTTCCAGGTACTATTTCGGTGATGATAGCTTCTCCTTCTTTCTCCATTTTGTTAACGGCTGAGATTACTAGTTTTTTCGGGTTCGTATTACCGAAACCTTCTATTGTCGTTTCATCAGTATAGAGAGAAGCACGTGCTTCCATTTCTTTTCCATTGTCAAGTGTATATTTTATTTTGATATACAATAGATCTTCGTCTGTTGGAGCAGTGAATTTCAATGTCACTCCACCAGGAATTTGTTCATAGGAAGTCACTTGTACTGTACCAGGAGCATGTCCACTGTCATCCCCATAAGGTTTATGAGTTTCTACATCTTCGCAACTGTGTAGCAATACTGCCGCACATGCCATCCATATATAATATAAGATTCTTTTTTTCATTGTTTTTCGATGTTTATAATTACCATCCATACGTTTGAATTAATTTGTCGTCTACTTGTAAGTCTTGTTTTTTTATAGGCCACAAATAGTCTTTAGTTGTAAATGCGCGAGGAACAAAAAGAGTTGTGACTTTATAAAAGTCTTCTTCTATTTCTCCTTGTACGTTCCATCCTTTAATGGATTTACTCAGTTCTTTTGAAGCGTCTTTCCATCGTCTGAGATCATTGTATTGATGTCCTTCCAACGCAAGTTCAATTTTACGTTCCTGTTTGATGATACTTCTTATCCCATCTTTAGTTTTAGGTTTGGTAGGATCATTGCTGTACTTTTCCCATGCTACTCTGACATCTCCTATATCTTCGGTCTGTCCAAGTACACCTTTTTTCAATCCGGAACGTTCACGTACCTTCCGTAGGTATGTATAAACTTCTTCCGGTACATTATTATCACCTTCTGCAGCTTCATTAAGTGATTCTGCATACATTAGATACAAGTCGCCTAATCTGATAATAGGGAATGGGTATTCGTAGACTACTTGTGAAGATTGAGTTATAGCATTTTGATAATATACTACTTTTTTAGCGAAATAACCTGTAATGGAGTAGTTAAATCCCCATTTGTTTCCAGAGTTTCTTCCATATTTACCATCTACATAATTCAAGTCATTGACATCTGTACGTCCGTTACCATACCAAGTGGAACCATCGAAACCGAGAGACCCGTAGAAGCGGGGTTCTCTGTTGAAGTGAAGTACGGCAGTGGTCCAGCCTGTTCGCATGTTATATTTATCAGCACTAGTCACTTGTCGGGTTGTGTAACGATTATCATAGTTTCCGCTTGTTAACCATTCTTTGTCTTCGTCAATGGGCACTCCATTTTTACTGTAAAATTGTTCCGCTGTTTCCAGTGTAGGAGCATATACACCTGCTGCCCTGCTTTGCAAAATACTGCCTGTTACTTGACCGTTTCCACTTCCTTGTTGCAAAGAAGGAACAATACAAGCCATCGATAGGTTTTGCAGTTCATTGGTACCCTGTTTGCCTACGCTCCATATCAATTCGGAGTTAAAACGTTCTGTTACTGTTTGACGGATATTCATGCTGTAAAATATTTCTTCTGGTAGGTCCTGGCTATAAGACATGTCCATGCTGCAGTCATAAAGTTGACATCCATTGGTTTCTGCAGATTCTATGGCCTCTTTGCATGCTTCAGCTGTTTTCACCCATTTTTCACGGCTGAATTCTTGGTTGATGAATGGTTCTCCTTCTTCGTTTCTGAAATTTGCATAATCTTTGTTTCCATTGAAGAGAGGACTAGCTGCCCACAGCAGTATTTTGGCTTTAAGGGCTAATGCTGCAGGTTGTGTCAAACGTCCCATTTCTGTAGCTTCCATAGTGATGACTGGTGGCAAGTCTTTGTACGAGTCGTCTATAAGCTTTACCATGTAATCAACTATTTGATCTACTGGCATGCGAGTAACTTTTACTCCTTCTGGATCAGTCGATACAGGAAGAGCTTTGTCTACAATAGGAATAGGACCATAGTGTTCAAATAGAAAAAAATGGTAATAGGCTTTTAGTACGTTTACTTCAGCGATCCATCTTTTTCGTTCAGAATCTGTCAAGTCGTTCACTTTATGCTGATCTCTTACATAATCAAGAAAGATATTACACTCTCTAATGGCACGGAACATGGGAAGATTACTGCCTCCTTCTCCGTCCCAATAATTGGCATAAGGAGCATCAATATTCTGTAATCCACGGGCTATATAAAAGCTGACTTCATTGTCAAAGTGAGAGTCATTAGTAGTATAGAACCAACATTCGTGTCCGGCTCCCATGCCGGGAATTCGTTTGACAGATCCATGGTCTGGAACAAAATGGTAGCAGTTGGCCAAATAGCGTTCGGCTGTATTTCTGTTGTTGAATACAATGTCCAATGTTGTCACATTATCGGGAACTATATCCAAATAATCTGAACAAGAACAAAGCAACGTCAAAATGATAGTCGGAATATATTTCATAATTTTTTTCATATCATTGCTTTTTAGAAGTTAATGTTAATGCCGAGGTTATATACTCGCTGAATAGGATATCCTAGGCCATTATTACCCATTTCTGCATCCCATAGTTTAAATTTGCTGAAGGTTAGTAGGTTACTTCCTGTTAAGTATAGGCGCAAAGATTGTACACCTATTTTTTTCAGAGCTTTTTGCGAGAATGTATAGCCTAATTCTACAGTTTTCAGACGAATAAATGATCCGTCATGCATCCACCAGGTACTTGTTTGCATATTATTTTCAACAAGTGTGGGAGATAAACGTGGCCAAAATGCGTATATATTACGATTGTCTTCAGACCAATGATCTTTGGCTATAACATCCAAACATTGTTGAACACCCGTCTTTCCACCTGCATCGTAGTTTACAAAGGGAGATGTGTTTCTAGGGTCGATGAAAAAAGATACTCTTGCATTTCCTTGAAAAAACATAGAGAGGTCGAATCCTTTGTAGCCGGTAGAGAAACCAAACCCGTAAGTAATTTCAGGTTGATTAGGATAACCGAGAAAAATTTGGTCTTCACTAGTAATTTTTCCATCATTATTTAAATCTTTATATTTAATATCTCCCGGCATGGCTCCACCATTGAAACTTGTTTGTGAGGGAGAGTTGGCAACATCATTTTCATCAATAAATAGGCGTTCGGTGATATATCCGTAATTAAAGTTGATTGGTTGCCCTATTCTAGAACGATACCCTTGTCCGTAACTAGCATAATCTGGTTCTTCATAGACTTCATACCTTCCTTTGGCAAGCGTGAAATTACCCATTCCTTTTATCCAGAAATCTTTATTGGCAATATAAGAATAGTTGACTGATAAATCAACTCCTCGGGAAGATGCTTCACCTATATTAGCACTTACTCCGGCAGAAAGTCCCATTGTAGAAGGAATGTAGGCGCGGTTTTGGTAAATTTGAGTACGACGTTCATAGAAGAAGTCAGCTTGAACTTCTAATGCACTGTTGAACATACCTAATTCAATACCAAAGTTCCCTTTCTTTGATTTCTCCCATGTAATATTAGTGTTGGGATAACGAGAAATAGATACACCATTCATTTGGTTGCCGTAATTTGTTCCAAAATATTGGCCACGTCCACCATCATTTGGATTTACTTCCGATAAATAATAGAAACGATCATCTGAACTTCCAATGGCATCATTACCTACCAGACCATAGGTCATTTTGAATTTCAGTTTATCCATTGTGTTTAATAATGGCTCCCAAAAGCTTTCGTTCGAAATGATATACCCTAAACCGAAGGAAGGGAAGAAACCGTATCGTTCGTGAGCAGCAAACCGTTCAGAACCGTTATATCCAAAGTTGAATTCTGCAAAATATCTGGAATCGTAAGCATAGGTAAAGCGACCTGCTAGCCCTTGGTTTCTGCGTGGTAGTGATTTCTGTAGAGTGTCTTCACTTGATCTTTTTTCTTCTCGGCGAGTATATACTAACATTCCGCTAGTGGCATGCACACCGAATGTTCGGTTATAGCTGATGGCAGCTTCTACATAGTTGGTAGTGTTGATATTTCTGCTTCCTTGATTGTATGACAAATACTCTTCCCCTTCTACAATGTTAGTCAATGTATAACTATTGGTTTCTTTGTCATAGTCGGCCTGATAATAATAAGGATTGATAGCTCGAGTAAGGTCGGAATAAGAAGAGCGAGTGGTACTAACTAAGATTCGGGCATCCAATCCTTTGGTTACGAAGTCGAACTTTTGTTTTAATTCTGCTTGTGCAGCTACCAATAAATTATTGGATTCTTTGTATCCTCTAACCATATCTGCATATGGATTAATGTAGACTCCTTTATCGGCATTACCAAATAGCACATGCGTAGCATTGACATATTCGCCTGTTGCAGGATAACTTTTAGGATACATAACAGGGCTTGTCTTCATTACCTTCTTATAAAGTCCTTCACCACTGTCCAACGGACCGGTATAGTCATCAAAATTTCCATTGACGCGAATAGAGAATTCTGTAGTCTTGCTAAGATCCATATTGATATTAGACCGAACAGAATAACGTTGCCAGTTAATGTTACTGTTGTAGTTGTTGAGTTTATCATTTTTGATCACTCCTCCGTCTTTGGTATATGAAGCTGCTACATAATAACGTACTGCACTGCCTCCTCCACTTAGATTAGCATTTACTCTTGTAGAAAGAGCGTAGTTATTGAATAGTTCATCATACCAATTTACTGCCGGATAACAATATGGGTTGGTACCAGCAATTGTATTTTCTATTTTTTCTTGACTATAAACTGTGTAATTAGCGCTGGCGGCAGGATTGTTAGGATCACGCCGAGAGTTTACAGCTTCATTATTTAATCGCATAAAGGTGATAGGATCTGTTAATTCCACCTTCTTTCGAGGAGTGGATACTGATTGTTCTACACGGACGGATACTTTCGGCTTTCCGGCGACTCCTTGTTTAGTGGTCACAAGGATTACTCCATTTGCTCCACGCGCGCCGTACAAAGCAGTGGCTGTAGCGTCTTTCATAATAGAAAATTGAGCAATGTCATCCACATTCAAGCGGGCAAGATCATCTGTACTCAATTCAATGTTGTCAATCAAAATAAGAGGATCTTTTTTATAACCAAATGTTGTGGCACCACGCACAAAGAACTGAGCATTGTCCTTACCGGGTTCACCTGTTGTTTGGAAAGCAATTAGTCCGGACATTCTTCCGGCAAGAGCGGTTGTCAGATTGCTACTCGGTACTTTCAGTTCCTGTGGATTTACTGTAGAGATGGCACTAATTACGCTCTCTTTCTTTTGCTTGGCAAAAGCAACTACCGTTACTTCGTCAAACTCATTAGCTTCAGGAAATAATTTAATAGAGTAAAAGTCGTTACTATCTACTTTTATTTCTTGCTTTTTCATGCCAAGAAACGAAATTTCTAATATATCTCCGGTTTTTACTCGCATAGTGAATTTTCCGTCAATATCTGCAATTGCACCACCTTGACTGTTTTTTATTTTGATGGTAGCTCCTGCCATAGGTTCATTATCGTCACCTGTCACTATACCCTTCACTTCTCTATTTTGCGCATATATACTTGTCGCAAAGAAAAGACAGAGTATGACTGGAATCAGTCGATTCATTTTAAAGAATGAAAAGAGTCTTTCTTTCATATTTTTCATGGATAATTTAAAATTAATATTAGGTTAATACATTTCAGGCAACTAGATCGTTGTCTTGTCAGTGGTGGGGAAATCTCGAATTCGTTTCATATATTATTAGATTTAATGTGATAATTTTCTAAATTCAACGAGTCAAAATTAGGTAAATGTGTTATTTTAATAGTGTATAAACGCAGCAAAAAATAACGCATTTACTGCAAAATTGTTATTAAGGGATGATTATGGTAAGATTATCTCCTTTATTCATGGATATATAAATTAGTCCATCATCCTTTATTTTAGGAATGAATGTTTTTTTGTTCAGCTTCCAACAGTATAGTTTTGCATTTGATAGACAAAGAGTAAATTCTATTGGAGCGGTAGCTTTTAGTACTGCATTTACTATTTGGCTATTTTTCCAACTCGCATCTATTTCAATACCTCCCCGAGCACAAAGTCCTTTAAAATTTCCGTTTTTCCATTCTTTAGGTAAGCACGGTAATAATTCAATGCAATTATCGTGACTTTGTAATAACATTTCTGCAATACCTGCTGCTCCGGCTGTATTCCCGTCAAAAGCGAAGATGTCTTCACCTGCTCCGGCAATACCAGCGGGAGAAACTGTAAACATGTTTTCACGTGATAGTTTTCCAAGTAATTGTTTTACACTATTATAAGCATTTTCAGAGTCTTTTAATCGGGCATAAAAGCAAATCATGTTAGCACGACTCCATTCTGTATCTTCCCAATCTTTGGCTGCTAAACGTCTTTCAATAGTTTTTCGGGCAGCTTTTGCTAATTCGGGTGTTTTATTTAAGGTAATCTGAGAATAAGGATAGAGGGATAATAAGTGTGTGGTGTGACGGTGATTGGGATGTGCTTCTTCGTAATCTTCAAACCATTCCTGTACTCCTCCGTTTGTGCTGATACGGAAAGGAGGGAGTTTGCTGATAGCGGTACGGAGGCTGTCGGCAAATGAGGCATCGACATTTAATATTTCCGTAGATTGCAGGCATGCCGAGAATATCTCATAAGCCAGTACACGGTCGCAAGTCGGCATCATAGATGCGCAAAATTCTTGTCCTTGATGGCGAAAACTGTTTTCCGGCGAGATACTAGGACCTGTTACCAAATAGTTATTTCGTGGGTCTATTACCATATAATCTAATAGAAATTCAGCATTACTTTTTAATAATGGATATGCGGTATTCTTTAAAAAATCTTTATCTTGTGTGTAATCATATTGTGTCCATAAATGAGAGGCAAGCCAAGAAGATGCAGTCGGGAATAATCCCCAAAGAATACTACCTGATACAGCTGTATATCCCCATGGATTGGCTGTAGTATGTGCAGTCCATCCTTTACAACCATATAAATCTTTTGCTGTTTTTGCACCATGAATTGATAGATCTTTAATATAGTCAAAAAGAGGGAGATGACATTCTGCTAAATTACCTACATTAGCAATCCAATAATTTTGTTCAGTATTGATATCCAAATGATAATCGTTAGTCCATCCCATATGGCAAGCGAGATTATCGTTAAAAAAACCTTGTAAAGCTACAGGTAGAGGAGAATTAGGACGTGAAGAAGCGATCAACAGATAGCGGGCATATTGGAAAAATAATGCATCTAATCCAGGATCAGATTCTCCTTTCTTTACCCGTGCCCAACGTTCATCGTTTGGTAGGTGATCAAACTTTGCGTGATGCTCAAACGAAAGTCCTACCCGGGAGAAAAGTGGAGAATAGTCTTCTATATGTTTTTTCATCAGAGTCTTAAAATCTTTCTTTGATGCTAATTCAATTGTTTTCTCACATTTTATTTTGTAGTTGTAACCAGAGAACGTATTGTTTTTAAAATTGGTACGTACATCAGATAATAAAGTGACTTCAGTAGCTTTCTCAATATAAAGTTTTTTCCCTTCAGCCTTTATTGTTCCTCCTTTTATTTGTACAGCAATACGTCCTTCAAAATGTACTCCTCCTTTACCATGTTTTTCAAATTCTGCATTACCGGTATAAATAAGTTGGTTACCGGATGCTACTACATTTGCCTGTCTGAGTAATTTCAATTCAAGTTCTATCGTTATTGCTTTTGGACGACTAGCTTTTATATGCATGGCAACTACGTCATCTGGATTAGAAGCGATACATTGGCGTATATATTCAGTATTACCTACTTTATAGCTAACTGTGTTTATAGCAGTATGTAAATCCAGTTCATGGCGATAATCTGATATTTCTCCTTGAGGATATGAAAAATTTATTTTCAAGTCACCTATGGGAAGATGTGTTCCTACTGAATGTGGGCTACCTGCCATCATATTTCCTGCGACGTGATTACCTTCTGACAAGTTATTTTCAAAAAATAGCTTTCTTACTTGATTGAGTTTTTCTCTTCCGAATGGACGTTGCTGATGTTCATCATATTCCCCTGACCACATTGTTGATTCGTTTAGAGCGAGTGTTTCTGTTTCTATGCCACCATAGATCATTACACCAAGACGACCGTTCCCCAAAGGAAGAGACTTCATCCATTCATCTGCAGGTTTATCATACCATAATTTCATTTTATTCTCGGTTGCCTTCAGTGACAGACTACCACTAACTAGAAGTGCGGCCCCTATTATCAGGCCTAATGTTACGTTTCTCATGTTATAAAATAGTTTATTTCAAAATGATATTGCAAAGGTATAGGAGAAGGGAAAAGTAAAAATGAACAAATGCGGCTATTACTGAAACAAATGCGTCAACTCCTTTTTATATACTGTTTTTTAGTGTATATTTGCGTGCACAGCCAAATATAACCACTATATAATTTATGAAGAAACACCTACTACGATTAGCTTTCATAAATGGATTGCTATTCTTATCTATTTGTATTTTTGCTCAGGAATATTCTGATTTTTATTTCACCCGTGTTAATGGAGAAAATGGTTTATCAGAGAGTAATGTAAAAGCAATCTTGCAGGATAGCTATGGATTTATGTGGTTTGGGACAAAAAATGGGCTCAACCGCTATGATGGAACTTCTATTCTCCAATTCGATTGCGATGATTTGGAGGAGGGTACAGGTAATCATAATATTGGTGCTCTTTTTGAGGATAAAGAAAGGAATTTATGGGTTGGAACAGACAGGGGTGTTTATATATATAATCCGGCGGTTGATGTATTTAAACGTTTCAAAATAGCTTCATCAGAAGGAATAACTCTTGATAACTGGGTAGCGGAAATTCTGTCTGATTCACTAGATAATATTTGGGTGTTGATTCCTGATCAGGGACTTTTTCGTTATAAAGACGGAAAGGTACATCATTATTCATTGATAGATAAAGACAATTTAAAAAATAATAATCCGGAATGTATTTGTATCAATGAGCAGGGCGAAGTATGGGTAGGTACATCAGGAATAGGTTTATTCAAGTACAATTATCGGGATGATAATTTTGAACAATATTTGACAGACCGAATGGGACGTTCGTTAATTGACAAAACAATTATAAGTATTTGTTTTCAGAAAGAAAATGCTATTTTGGGAATACATGAAGGAGATTTGCTGAAATATAATACTCGAACAGATGAGTTGAGTGAAGTTTCGTTCCTTGGTGAGAAAAAAACATTTTTGCGAGATGTAATGTGTTTTGGAGATGAAATTTGGGTAGGTTCTCTTCATGGAATTTTCATTATTAATGAGAAAGAAAATAATGTTATTCATTTGAAAGAAGACCTGATGCGTTCATTTAGTTTATCGGATAATAGTATTTATTCTATTTATAAAGATTATGAAGGAGGAATTTGGATTGGAACAATGTTTGGAGGTGTCAACTATCTGCCTAATCGTATCTTGACTTTTGCTAAATATGTACCGGGAAGCGATCCATATTCTTTAAATACCAAACGTATCCGTGGATTGGCAGAAGATAATAATGGGTGTATTTGGATAGGTACTGAAGATAATGGTGTTAATGTATTGGATCCTCGAACAGGTAAAGTACATCAGATATATGATAATGTTCCAGGTCGTCTCATTACACTATCAGTAAAACATTATGAAAATCATATATATGTTGGATTATTTAAACAAGGAATGAATGATATTAGTATACCTGGTGAACATCTTAAATACGTCAGTGATAAGGATTTGGGTATTGAAGAAGGAAGTGTATATAGTTTTTTAAAAGATAGTAAAGGTCGTACTTGGATAGGACCTGGGTGGGGATTATATGTATCACAACCTAAGGAAAGGAAATTTCACCGTGTGGAAGAAGTAGGATATAACTGGGTTTTCGATATAATGGAGGCTAGAGATGGTACAATTTGGCTTGCTACTATGGGAAATGGTGTTTGGAAATGTGATCCTAAGAATAATTCTTATAAGAATTATTCTTATAAGGAAGGAGTTGACAACTCTCTAAGCTCCAACTCCGTCAGCTCCATCATGCAGGACAGTAAAGGGAATATATGGTTCTCTACCGACCGTGGCGGTATATGCAGATATAATGAAGCGCAGGACAACTTTACCACTTTCAGTATTGAAGACGGACTACCGGATGACGTAGCTTACAACATATTGGAAGATGATGCCGGAAATCTGTGGTTTGGCACCAATAAAGGATTGGTCAAGTTCAATCCCGAGAGTGGAGATGTACGTGTCTTTACCAATAAGGACGGATTGCTGGGTAATCAGTTCAATTATCAATCGGCATTGAAAGCTCAGGATGGAAGGTTCTATTTCGGCGGGGTGGACGGATTGATCGCGTTCGATCCTACTGTTCAGGAGGAGGAAAAGCCGCTTCCGCCTGTTTACATTTCCAAGTTCAGTATATATAATAAGGAGGTGACGGTGCATACTCCCGAATCACCCCTGAAACAATGTATCGTACATACGGATGAAATCGTCCTGCCTTACGACCAGGCCAATATCAGCTTTGATGTGGCATTGCTCAGCTACTCTACGGCCGAGTCCAACCAATACTATTATCGTATGGAACCTCTTGACAGGGATTGGGTACGGGCTGCCAGCAACCAGAACATCTCGTATGCCAAACTTCCGCCGGGAAAATACACCTTCCGTGTGCAAGCTACTCACGGCAGCAAGTCCGAGTCGTCCACACGCTCTCTGTCTATTATCATTCTTCCTCCGTGGTGGCAGTCTATCATTGCTTACATTGTATATACAGTATGTATTATCCTGATCGTGGTTGGCACCATCTTATGGTACAAACACCGCAAGGAGAAACAACTGGAAGAACGGCAAAAGCTGTTTGAGATCGAAAAGGAGAAGGAACTGTACGAATCCAAAGTGGACTTCTTCACAGAGATAGCGCACGAAGTGCGTACCCCTTTGACACTGATCAACGGTCCTCTCGAAGCCATTGAGGAAATGGAGATACAGGAACCCAAGATGAAGAAGTATATCAGTGTGATGGTTCAGAACACCAAACGCCTGCTGGAACTTACCGGACAACTGCTGGACTTCCAGAAGATCGGTGCCAACAAGCTGACCATGAAATTTGAGAGCGTGGACATTACCGAACTTCTTGCCGGAATCGTGGCACGCTTTGAAGTGACGTTCAGCCTGAACCGGAAAGAATTGCAGTTAAAATCGACAGAAGAGCAGGTATGGGCAGCCGTAGATAAAGAAGCAATCACCAAGATACTGAGCAACCTGCTCAATAATGCGCTGAAATACGCCAGCCAGAATGTACTGGTAGAACTGGAAAAGGGAGAAGACAGCTTTACGATTCGCGTCACCAGTGACGGAAACAAGATTCCGGCGGAAGTCAGCCAATATATATTCGAACCGTTCTATCAGGTGGACAGAAAGGAGAAGCCCCGTAATGGAGTAGGCATCGGCTTGTCTCTGGCACGTTCGCTGGCATCCCTGCACAAAGGCACGATCTATCTGGATACCCGTCAGGAAAACAATATGTTTGTACTGACCATTCCTTTAAATATGGAGGGCATTAAACAGGAGAACAACAAAGCCATACAGAAAGACATTGTTGAGCTGGACGAACATACGCCCGTCACGGCCGATATGTATGGATATACCCTCCTGCTGGTAGAAGACAATGAAAGTATGCTGACCTTTATTCTCGAACGCTTGCAGGAAAACTTCACCGTAGAGACAGCGATGAACGGGGTAGAAGCACTGGAAATATTGAGAAGCAGCCATATCGACTTGATCATCAGTGATATCATGATGCCTGTAATGGACGGATACCAACTCTGCAAGGAAGTAAAATCGGATATGGAACTTTCTCATATTCCTATTATCTTCCTGACAGCCAAGAATGACATCGACAGCAAAATCAACGGTCTGAAATATGGTGCGGAAGCATATGTTGAGAAACCTTTCTCTTTCAATTATCTGAAAGAACAAGTCCTGTCCTTGCTTGACAACAGGCGCAGGGAAAGAGAAGCCTTTGCAAAACGCCCCTTCTTCTCTGTCAACAATATGCAGATGAACAAGGCGGACGAAGAATTTATGAATAAGGTGATCAAGGTCATTGAAGATAACATAACCGATGATAATTTCGGTGTAGAACGAATGGCGGATATACTCTGCATGAGCCGTTCCAGTTTGTTAAGGAAAATCAAGACACTGTTCAACTTGTCTCCGCTCGATTTTATCCGGTTGATCAAGCTGAAGAAGGCAGCCGAGTTTATTCAGGAAGGTAAATACCGGATCGGAGATATCTGCTATATGGTCGGCATCAATTCGCCGTCTTATTTCAGCAAGTTATTCCTGAAACAATTCGGCATGACACCCAAAGATTTTGAGAAACAATATCAATCCGGCAAGCAGATCATTATCACGCAGGAGATAAAGAATGTCGAGGCAGGAGAGGGCACAAAATAGATAAAATACCTCTCTTAGCCCCCATTGGAGCTTATTTGCCGTATTTTTATCATTTTTTGAATCGTTTGTATATAGTAAAGGAGATGCCAATCCTTACCTTTGTGGCATACCTCAATAAGAGAAAAAGGTTTCTTATTCGGGTATGCTTTATTTTTTTACATAAGAACATTGTACCATATGAAAAACCAAAAGCTACTACTAAAAAAAATGTCGGGAGTATCCCTGATGCTTCTTCTGTTTCTTTTCATTTCCAACTGTGCCAGTGGAGACAAGATTTTCTCTACCGATGTATGGAATATAACTTACGATGATCAGCAAGGGGGAATAGCACTCACTTATAAGTCAAAAAATATTTGTAACGGAATGTATGCTTCCTATCAATGGGAAGGGAAGGAGATCAAGACGACTGACTATGCCCGCCATAAAATCAGTACGGACAAAGTTTCCGATTCTTTCGGGAAAGGACATATATATAAGGTAGAGTATACGGATAAGGAACTTCCGAAGCTGACTCAGTATTTCTATCTTTATCCGGGTAAGGAATATATACTGACCGATTTTACGGTCGAAGCGAAAGAGGAAATCAGTTCCGGCAGAATGGCTCCTGTCAATGTCGATTCTATATCCGGATTCTTGCAGGCAGGTGATAACCGTGCCCTTTTTGTTCCGTTCGACAATGACAAATGGATCAGATATCAGTCTCATCCGCTTGGTTTCGATACATTGGTGAGTTATGAAGTGACAGCCATATTCAATAATGAAAGCCGGAACGGTCTGGTGATCGGCTCCGTAGAACATGATAACTGGAAAACAGGTATTTCAATAGGTAAGGGGGATTGTGATAACATTGGTTCGCTGGTATGTTATGGGGGCATAGCAGATGAGCAGACTCGTGACGTAAAGGCTCACGGTGCATTAGCAGGTAAAAAGATTAAATCCCCTAAAGTCTTTTTGGGTTTCTTTGAAGATTGGTGCGATGGACTTGAAGCGTATGCAAAAGCCAACGCTGTAATTGCCCCTCCCAAAGCATGGGAGAAAGCTGTTCCATTTGGTTGGAACAGCTGGGGGGCATTACAATTCAATCTGACTTATGAGAAAGCGATGGAAGTCTCCGATTATTTTAAGGAGAATCTGCAGAATAATCATTTTGTAAACCCTGATCAGACTGTCTATATCGGTCTGGACTCCGGTTGGGACTGTATGAATGAGGAACAACTGAAATCATTTATAGAAAAGTGTAAGTCGAACGGACAGATCGGTGGTATCTACTGGACTCCGTTCACCGACTGGGCACGCGATCCGGAACGGACGGTAGATGCCGCACCAGAATATAAATACAAAGATATCTATCTCTATGCCAACGGAAAGCCGCAGGAACTGGACGGCGCTTATGCAGTCGATCCAACGCATCCGGCAGTGGAAGCTATGATGAAGAAGACTTCCGGTTTGTTCCACCGTGCAGGATTCGAGTATGTGAAGATGGACTTCATGACACACGGTGCGATGGAAGCGGACAAATGGTATAATCCTGAGATTACCACAGGTATACAGGGATATAATTATGGCATGAAACTTCTCAATCAATATTTTGGAGATATGTATATCAATCTCTCCATTTCTCCTGTTTTCCCTGCCCAGTATGCGCAGTCACGCAGAATAGCCTGTGATGCGTGGAATCAGATCAAGGATACCGAATATACATTGAATGCTCTTTCATACGGCTGGTGGCAGAAGTATATCTATCAATATAACGATGCCGATCATATTGTACTGAGAGATGCTACCGACGGAGAAAACCGTGCCCGTATTACTTCGGGTGTCATTACGGGTATTTACATTACAGGAGACGATTTCAGTGCGGGAGGAGGAAAAGACGCCAAAGAAAAGTCACAGAAATATCTGACCAATGCGGCAGTGAATGCAGTGGCAACAGGAGAAGTGTTCCGTCCCGTGGAAGGAAACGGAGAGAAGTCGGAACATATCTTTGTAAGGAAGACACCCGATGGTCGTTTCCATTGTGCGGTATTCAACTACTCGGACCAGGAACAGACAACTGTGCTTTCGTTGGAAAGAATAGGATTGGACAAGGCACGCAACTATCAGGTGAAGGAGTTGTGGAGCGGCAACGAGACTTCTGCCACAGGACAGCTTGAAGTGACCGTACCCTCCAAAGACGTGCAATTACTTGAATTTAAATAACCGAAGAAATGAAAAAATATCAATTAACACTCTTATCGTTATGTGTGGCAGCCTTTGCGCAAGCGAAGGTCACATTGCCGTCATTCTTTACCGATAATATGGTTATTCAGCAAAACAGTCAGCTGACGTTACCGGGAAAAGCGAAAGCCGGTAAACAAGTGACTGTGAAGGTGAGCTGGAATCATGAGAAATATACGGCTAAAGCGTCAGCTGATGGTCATTTTAGCATAGAAGTCCCGACTCCGCCTGCCGGAGGACCTTATCAGATCATTGTTTCGGATGGTGAGAAACTAGTGTTGAACAACGTCTTATCGGGCGAAGTCTGGATATGTTCCGGTCAGTCGAATATGGAAATGCCCGTTGCCGGATGGGGAAAAGTGATGAATTACGAACAGGAGGTTGCCGATGCCGATTATCCTTCCATCCGTCTGTTGCAGGTAAAGAAGACCGTTGCTTTCTCTCCGCAGGATAACGTAGAAATGAATATGAACGGCTGGCAGGAATGTAGTTCCGCTACTGTACCGGAGTTTTCTTCCGTTGCTTATTTCTATGCCCGTAAGTTGTGGAAAGAACTGAATGTGCCCGTTGGGGTGATTGACTGCACTTGGGGCGGCACACCTGCCGAATCATGGACAAGCCATCAGACATTGAAGCAAGTCATGGGATTCCAGAAAAGGATGGCCGAAATGGAAAGCGCAGGCTTCCAAAGAGAGAAACTTGTCGAACTTTACCATCAGGAAATGGACGAGTGGCTTCAGCAGTTTGATGCCAGGGATGCCGGATTCAAAGACGGAGTTCCCCAATGGATATCAGCTCTTCAGACAGGGAATGGATGGAAACCGATGGAACTGCCCGCCTACTGGGAAACCCGCGGACTGAATTTTGACGGTACTGTCTGGTTCCAGAAAGAAGTGGAAATACCTGCTGACTGGAGCGGTAAGGAAATCTCTTTCCATCTGGCTATGATCGACGACGACGATATCACTTACTTTAACGGAAAAGAGATAGGAAGAACTTCGGGATGTAATACGATGCGTACTTATAAGATTCCCGCAGTCTTGGCAAAGGCAGGTAAAGGGGTTATCACCATCCGTGCCATAGATTATGGAGGTGAAGGTGGTATCCACGGAGAACCTCAGCAGATGTATATGGAAGCGAACGGCAAGAAGATTTCTTTGGCGGGCAACTGGAACTATCACACCGGAGTATCGATGACCGGCGCACCTTCCAGACCATTGTCTCCCGAAGGGACCGGCTGGCCGACATCCTGTTACCCGACCGTACTTTACAATGCAATGATACATCCTTTTACTGTCTTTCCTATCAAGGGTGCTATCTGGTATCAGGGAGAAAATAATGTAGGATTCGACGAGCAGTACAGGGTACTTTTCCAGTCAATGATTACAGATTGGAGAAGGGCATGGAAACAGGATTTTCCTTTCTACTTTGTGCAGTTGGCCAATTATCTGAAACCGGAAGAAGTGCAGCCGGATTCCAAATGGGCGGCTCTCCGTGATGCACAGGCACATGCGCTGCACCTGCCTAATACAGGTATGGCATGTGCCATCGACCTCGGCGAAGCTTATGATATCCACCCGAAAAACAAACAGGAAGTAGGAAAGCGGCTGGCGCAAGCGGCATTGGCGAAGACCTATAACAAAGGTACATACGAAGTGCCCGCATTCCTTGGATACCGCATTTCGGGACGTACGCTGATTCTTAGTTTCGATCAGGAAGTAGTAGCCAAAGAAGGTGCTCCGAAAGGCTTTATACTGGCGGGACCGGACGGGAAATACGTTCCGGCACAGGCTACCATCCGGGGAAAAGAAGTCATTCTGCAATCCGACCGGATAGAAATACCGACGGCGGCTTGCTATGCGTGGGCAGACAATCCTGTTTGTAATCTATATGGCAAGAGCGGGCTTCCCGTACCCCCGTTCCGCACCAGAGAATAAATATCAACCATAACAATGTAAACCATGAAATTAAAAGCATTCTTACTTTTTTTTCTATTGAGTTCTTTTTCTCTTTTGCAGGCTGCCGACAAGCCTCTGATCAAAATAGAAACCGAACGGACCAGCCTTATCTATCAAGTAGCTGACAACGGACGTCTGTATCAGAAATACTTGGGCAAAAAGCTTAACCATGATTCCGATATCCAGTATCTGCCACAAGGGACTGAAGCTTATCTGACTCATGGTATGGAGGACTACTTTGAACCGGCTATTCACATACGTCATAATGACAATAACTCTTCATTGCTGCTGAAATATGTAGATCATTCGAGCAATGCCATCAGTAACGGGGTCAACGAAACCGTAATTACCCTTAAGGATGATAAATACCCTGTGACTGTGAAGTTGCATTATGTAGCTTACGGCAAAGAGAACATTATCCGTGCGTTTAGTGAAATCAGCCATGAAGAGAAGAAGCCTGTGATACTTTGCAAGTATGCTTCATCAATGCTTCACTTGAACAGCAGCAAGTATTTCCTGACTGAATTTTCCGGTGACTGGGCACACGAAGCCAACGTGACTGAAAGAGAACTGGCTTTCGGCAAAAAGGTGATCGATACGAAGTTGGGTGCACGTGCCAATATGTTTGTATCTCCTTTCTTCCAGCTGGCTCTTGACAATTCTTCGCAGGAGAATGCAGGCGAAGTGCTAGTAGGAACCATCGGGTGGACGGGTAACTTTCGCTTTACTTTCGAAGTGGACAACAAAAACGAACTGCGTATAATCAGCGGTATCAACCCGTACGACTCCGAATACAGCCTGCCCGCCAAAGAAGTGTTCCGTACTCCGGACTTCTATTTCACTTACAGCACGCAGGGGAAAGGTGAGGCCAGCCGTAACTTCCATGACTGGGCGCGCAATCATCAGGTGAAAAACGGTAATGATACCCGCATGACTTTGCTCAACAACTGGGAATCTACCTATTTTGACTTTGATGAAAATAAACTGATCGGCTTGATGGATGAGGCTACCAAGCTGGGCGTAGATATGTTCCTGCTGGACGATGGTTGGTTTGCCAACAAATATCCTCGTAGCAGTGACCATCAGGGGTTGGGCGACTGGGAAGAGACTGCCGACAAACTTCCGAACGGAGTAGGGCGTCTTGTTGAAGAAGCACAAAAGAAAGGTATCAAGTTCGGTATATGGATAGAGCCGGAAATGGTGAATCCCAAAATCGAGCTTTACGAAAAGCATAAGGACTGGGTGATTCATCTGCCTAACCGTGATGAATACTACTTCCGCAACCAGATGGTGCTCGACCTTAGCAATCCGAAAGTACAGGATCATGTATTCGGCGTGGTGGACAACCTGATGACCAAATATCCCGGCATCGCTTTCTTCAAATGGGACTGCAACAGCCCGATTACGAATATCTATTCGGTGTATCTGAAAGATAAACAGTCTCATCTGTACGTTGATTATGTGCGCGGACTTTACAAGGTGCTGGATAGAATCAAAGCCAAGTATCCTGATCTTCCGATGATGCTGTGTGCCGGTGGCGGCGGACGCTCCGACTATGAAGCATTGAAGTACTTCACAGAGTTCTGGCCAAGCGACAATACCGATCCTATCGAACGCCTGTTTATTCAATGGGGCTATTCGCAGATCTTCCCAAGTAAGACACTGTGTGCCCACGTCACTACTTGGAATCGTGGAACCAGTATCAAGTTCCGTACCGATGTGGCCATGATGTGCAAATTAGGATTCGACATCAAACTGGAAGACATGAATCAGAATGAGCACCTTTACTGTGATCAGGCAGTCAAGAACTACAACCGTCTGAAACCTGTCATCCTTGAAGGTGATTTGTATCGCCTCGTTTCTCCTTACGGAAGCAACCATACTTCTTCCATGTTTGTAGGCAAGGACAAGAAAACGGCTGCGGTATTTGCCTTCGATATCCATCCGCGCTATGCGGAAAAGACATTGCCTGTCCGCCTGCAAGGGTTGAATGCCGACAAGAAGTACCGTGTGAAGGAAATCAATATGATGCCCGGTAGCGGTTCCTCATTGAAGGGTAACAACCAGGTTTTCTCCGGAGAATATCTAATGAACGTCGGACTGGATCTTTTCACAACGCAGCAGCTCAACAGCCGTCTCATTGAAATAACAGAAGAATAAAAAGCCATAGACATAAGAAACATATCTTATAAAAACACCACGAACCATGAAGAAATTACTTTTAAGTGTATGTGCATTTTCATTGACTCTCGCTACGTTGCAGGCAGGGGAAATCACTAAATATGTAAATCCGTTTATTGGAACGGGGGCCATCGATGGGGGACTTTCGGGTAATAATTACCCGGGGGCGACCTCACCGTTCGGTATGATACAGCTTTCTCCGGACACCAGTGAAGCTCCCAATTGGGGGGACGCTTCCGGCTACGACTATAACCGGAATACGATCTTCGGTTTCAGCCATACCCGCCTGAGTGGGACAGGAGCCTCGGACCTGATCGACATTACATTGATGCCGACCAGTAGCGGACGCACTTCTTCCGCATTCACGCATGACGAAGAGAAGGCCCGTCCCGGCTATTATCAGGTAATGCTGAAAGATGAGAATATTAATGCAGAGCTTACCACTACTCAGAGAAACGGTATCCACCGCTATCAATATCCCGCCGGCAAAGATGCGGAGATTATATTGGATATGGACCACTCGGCAGATAAGGGCAGTTGGGGACGCCGGATCATTAACTCTCAGATCCGCATTCTGAATGATCATGCAGTGGAAGGTTACCGTATCATCACCGGATGGGCGAAACTGCGCAAGATTTATTTCTACATGGAGTTTTCCAGTCCTATCCTTACTTCTACGCTGAGAGACGGCGGGCGTGTTCATGAAAACACAGCCGTGATCAACGGTACGAATCTTCATGGCTGTTTCCGTTTCGGCCAACTGAATGGCAAACCACTGACGTGTAAGGTAGCCCTTTCATCCGTCTCTATGGAGAATGCCCGTCAGAACATGGAACAGGAAGCACCGCACTGGGATTTCGACCGCTATGTGGCTGCTGCGGACGCTGATTGGGAAAAACAACTAGGAAAGATCGAAGTGAAAGGTACGGAAGTGCAGAAAGAGATATTCTATACGGCTCTTTACCACACCATGATACAGCCTAACACCATGTCCGACGTGAACGGCGAATACATGGCTGCCGACTATACGACCCGCAAGGTGGCGAACAATGAAACTCATTACACCACATTCTCCCTGTGGGATACTTTCCGCGCTTCTCATCCTCTCTACACATTGCTGGAACCCGAACGGGTGACTGACTTCGTGAAGAGCATGATACGCCAGTATGAATATTACGGCTACCTACCTATCTGGCAATTATGGGGACAGGACAATTACTGTATGATCGGTAACCACTCCATCCCTGTGATCACTGATGCCATCCTGAAAGGTATTCCCGGAATTGATATGGAGAAGGCCTATGAAGCAGTCTATAACAGTTCGGTAACCTCACACCCCAACTCTCCTTTTGAGGTATGGGAGAAATACGGCTTTATGCCCGAAAACATTCAGACTCAATCTGTCTCCATCACTCTGGAGCAGGCTTTTGATGACTGGTGTGTTGCCCAACTGGCTGCAAAATTGAACAAGGATGCCGATTATCAGCGATTCCACAAACGCTCCGAATATTACCGGAACCTTTTCCATCCGAAAACGAAGTTCTTTCAGTCCAAGAATGACAAGGGAGAATGGGTCGAACCTTTCGACCCGTATCAATACGGTGGAAACGGCGGGCATCCGTTTACCGAAGGAAATGCATGGCAATACTTTTGGTATGTTCCGCATAACATCCAGGCCTTGATGGAACTGACAGGAGGAACGAAAGCCTTTGAACAAAAGCTGGATACCTTTTTTACCTCTACCTATAAGAGTGAGCAGATGAATCATAACGCTTCGGGATTTGTGGGACAGTATGCACATGGTAATGAACCCAGCCATCACGTAGCTTATCTCTATAATTTTGCAGGTCAGCCGTGGAAGACGCAAAAGTATGTCAGTCATATTCTGAACACGCTGTATAACAACACTTCTTCGGGATATGCCGGAAATGATGACTGCGGTCAGATGTCTGCCTGGTATGTATTCAGTGCGATGGGATTCTATCCGGTCAATCCTGCCGACGGCCGGTATATCATCGGTTCCCCGCTTTTGGATGAGTGTACTTTGAAACTGGCAGGTAATAAGGAGTTCCGTATCCGGACCATCCGCAAGTCTCCCGAAGATATCTACATTCAGTCGGTGACTTTGAACGGGAAGAAACACAAAGATTTCTTCATCACTCATCAGGACATCATGAACGGTGGTACGATGGTATTCAAGATGGGTAAGAAACCATCCGGATGGGGAAAGTAAACAGTATGAATTCAGATATTGTATCTAATAGAAACATGGATGAGTTATATCATATAGGGCAATAAATATTATAGCCTTGTTTCTATATAATAAGAGACTGTCTACCTCCTGACAGTCTCTTATTATTATTTTCTTATTTAACCTCTTCGGAAGTCTGTAACATCTGGAACAACTTGTCCAGCTTTGGAGCCATGATAATCTCCGTACGGCGGTTCTTGCTTCTGCCTTCCGCTGTTTCATTGTCGTCAACAGGCATATATTCGCCGCGACCGCTGGGCTGTATCTGCAAAGGATTTACACCGTAGTTCTTAATCAGGATACGTACGACGGAGGTAGCACGAATCACGCTCAAATCCCAGTTGTCTTTGAACTGTACGGTGTTGATCGGTTTATTGTCGGTGTGACCTTCGATAAATACGTCGATGTCGGTCTGCTTGTTCAGGACTTCCGCCAATTTGCCGAGAGCTTCCTCTCCGCGTTTATCCAGACGGGCGCTTCCTGACTGGAACAGCAATTTGTCCGACATTGCCACATACACCTTTCCATCCTTTTCACGAACCGTCAGTTCGTCTGTGCTAAAGCCCAGTAACGCGTCTTTCACACTGTTCAGCAGTTGTTTCACTTTCTCGTTCTGAGCGTTGATCATGTCCTGCAACTCGTTGATGGTGCGTTCTCTTTCGCTAAGTTCGTTTTTCTTCTGACTCAACAAGGCATTCAGTTTTTCCTGTTCCGTCATGTTAGTACTAAGCATGCTCTGATACTGACGGATACTGTTTCCCATCTGGGTGGTATCACGCAGGAGCTTCTTGATTTGTGCTGACAGCTGGTCGCCCGTGTTGCGGCAATCAGTCAATAAACTTTGCAAGCTGTCGATACTTGCAATACGTGCGGCTTCTGTCATCATGAACTTCTTTTTCGTTACACATGAAGTACATAATAACAATGTAAGGAAAGTAAATAATGCAATTTTCTTCATTACGCTTTATTTTTTTTGCAAAGAAATAATTTTCTTCTGAAGATTACAAAAATTCTTTTATTAAACTCTGTGTCATATAGTTAAGAAATGACCTGAGAGAATTTTACTGCTGGCACTTCGTTGATGTCAAGACAGGCTGTTGTGCGGAATATGCTAAAGAATCAGCGTTGCAGAAACTCGCAAAGTTTCTGTACAGCCAGTGCACGGTGACTGATCTTGTTCTTTGTTTCGTTTCCCAGTTCGGCAAAAGTCTGTTCGTACCCTTCGGGCTTGAATATCGGGTCATAACCGAAGCCGGAATCTCCGCGCTTCTCTTTGATGATTTCCCCTTTGATCACACCTTCAAAGAGATATTCCTTTCCGTCGAGAATCAGCGAAATGGCAGTGCGGAATTGCGCTTTCCGATTCTCTTTTCCTTCCAGTTCGTGGAGCAGCTTGCGCATATTCGCCTGAGCGTCGTGTCCTTCGCCTTCGGCATAACGGGCGGAGTACACTCCGGGCGCTCCGTTCAGAGCTTCCACTTCCAGTCCGGTGTCATCGGCAAAGCAGTCCAGCTGATAGTTCCGGTAGATAAAAGAAGATTTCAGCAAGGCATTTCCTTCCAGCGTTTCGGCTGTTTCGGGAATGTCCGTGTGGCAGTCAATGTCATTCAGACTGAGCAGTTCTACCTTATCCCCGAGGATGGCAGCTATTTCTTCGAGTTTATGAGCATTGTTGGTGGCAAATACAAGTTTGCGTTTCATGGTCTTATTCTTGTTTTTTAGCGGAATTATCCGGATTCATTCACCTGTTTATTTCACTTTCAACTGATCGAACCCTTCGCCATACACCCCGATGACGGAACTTTGCGAGATGAAAGCGTTCGGATCGATACGTTTTACCAGTCGGAAGATATCCAGCGACTGACGCCTTTTGGCCAGTACGACCAATACTTTTACATCGTTTTTGCTGTACCATCCGGTGCCGTTGAGCACGGTCACCCCACGGTCAGTATCTTTGATGATGCGGTCGGCTATCTCATCATACTTCTTGGAGAAGATGAAGAACTGTACGGACTGACGGGCGCTGTTGATAATCCAGTCGAGCACGACACCAATGATGAACAGGGTGACGAAACCGAAGATTACCCGACGCCAGTCGTGAAACACAAAGTAACAGGAACTGATGATGAACACATCACAAATCATGATCATCCTTCCAAGTGATACGTCTTTGTATTTGTTGACAATAGCAGCGATGATGTCCGTTCCTCCGGTACTGCCGTTATAATTGAAAGTAATGCCCAGACCTACACCGCACATAGCCGCACCGATGATACAAGCCATAAAGTCCTGTCCGCTGCCGAGCAGCAGAGGCTTTCCGTCGGCCGACATATCGGGCGTTTGTATGTAGTTGTTTACCAACACTTGGAATATCCATAGCAGGAAAGTCAGCATGAAAATTGCATAAGTAGTCTTTATGCTGAATCGCGGACCTAATATCTTGATGGCAAATGTCATCAGAACCGCATTGATGATGAAGTACGACCACTGGATAGGAAATCCCGTTGCGTAATAAATGATAGCCCCGATACCGGTAGTACCCCCTGTCGTTATCTGGTAAGGCAGCAGAAATGCCGCCCATCCCAAAGCATAACTGATCAATCCGAGAGTGATGTAGATATAATCCTTCACTTCTCTCATTATTTCCGCTTTTGCTGGTTTGCGCATTTAATTAATAGGTAATAAGTATTAAGTAATAGGTAATAAGTCGTAGTCGATAGGTACAGGTAATAAGTATTAAGTATTAGGTATTAACCTTGCGGATATGCTCGGAAAGCAGCTACGGTTATTACCTATTACTTATTACCTGTTACTTATTTTAAACTACCACATTTACAATCTTCTTCGGCACCACGATGATCTTCTTCGGTGTTTTGCCTTCGATCCACTTCTGCGAACGTTCGTCGGCTAATACGGCAGCCTGGATGGCATCCGAAGCGGCATCAGCGTCAAACTCCATGTTGAAGCGTGCTTTTCCGTTGAAGGAGATGGTATAGTTGATCGTATCTTCTTTCAGATATTCTTCGTTGTATGCGGGCCATGCGGCGTCACATACGGAAGTTTCGTGTCCCAGTGTATCCCACAGTTCTTCGCAAACGTGCGGAGCGAAAGGAGCGAGGGTGATAACGAGCTGTTCCAGTATCTCTTTCTTGTTGCATTTCAAGTTGGAGAGTTCGTTGACACAGATCATGAATGCGCTGACAGACGTATTGTAAGAGAACTGTTCGATATCTCCCGTTACTTTCTTGATCAGTTTGTGCAGGCTCTTCAACTCTTCCTTCGTTGCAGGCTCGTCTTTCACCAGATATTCGTCGGTACGGTTGTAGAACAATGACCAGAACTTACGGATAAAGCGGTGTACACCGTCGATACCGTTCGTATCCCAAGGCTTGGACTGCTCAACCGGACCGAGGAACATTTCGTACATACGAAGGGTGTCTGCACCGTATTTTTCCACAATCATATCCGGATTGACTACGTTGAACATTGATTTACTCATCTTCTCAACCGCCCATCCGCAGATGTATTTTCCGTCTTCGAGGATAAACTCTGCTTCCGCATATTCGGGACGCCATGCCTTGAATGCTTCCAGGTCGAGGATATCATTGGATACGATGTTTACATCCACATGAAGTGGAGTCACTTCGTATTGGTCTTTCAGGTTCAGTGAAACGAAGGTGTGAGTATCTTTGATGCGATATACAAAGTTGCTGCGGCCTTGAATCATGCCTTGGTTTACTAACTTCTGGAACGGTTCTTCTACTACCGATGCACCTACATCGTGCAGGAACTTATTCCAGAAACGGGAGTAGATCAAGTGTCCGGTAGCGTGTTCCGTTCCTCCTACATAAAGGTCTACGTTTTTCCAGTATTCGTCCACTTTCGGGTCCACCAATGCTTTGTTGTTGTGCGGGTCCATGTAGCGCAGATAGTATGCGGAAGAACCGGCGAATCCCGGCATGGTGTTCAGTTCCAGCGGGAAGATGGTAACGTTGTCGATCTTTTCGTTTTCTACTGTGCACTTGTTTACCGTGTCCCACGCCCATTCCTTGGCGTGTCCCAATGGAGGTTCGCCTGTTTCGGTGGGGAGGAACTTGTCTACTTCCGGAAGTTCCAGCGGCAGACAGTCTTCGTCGATCATGTACGGCATTCCGTCTTTGTAGTATACAGGGAACGGTTCCCCCCAGTAGCGCTGGCGTGAGAAAATGGCGTCGCGAAGACGGTAGTTCACTTTCACACGTCCCAGATTATGTTCTTTCACATATTGCTTGGTCTTTTCGATGGCTTCCTTGATGGTCAGTCCGTTCAGAGACAGGTCACAGTACGGAGTTACATCCGGACGCGGAGAGTTGCAGACGATACCTTCTTTGGCATCGAAGCTTTCTTCGCTTACGTCACAACCTTCTACCAACGGGCGGATTTCGAGTCCGAAATGCTTGGCGAAAGCATAGTCGCGGCTATCGTGGGCGGGTACGGCCATGATGGCTCCTGTTCCGTATCCTGCCAATACGTAATCGCTGATCCAGATGGGCACTGCTTCACCTGTAAACGGATTGATAGCATACGAACCGCTGAAAACACCGGTCACGCTGCGGTCGGCGATGCGTTCGCGTTCCGTACGTTTCTTGGTGCGGTCAAGGTAGGCGTCTACTTCTGCTTTCTGGGCGGGAGTGGTCAGCTGGGCTACCAGATCACTTTCCGGAGCCAGAACCATGAAGGTCACACCGAACATGGTATCTGCACGGGTAGTAAAGATGGTAAATTCGAGATCGCTGTCTTTTACCTTGAACTGTACTTCGGCACCTTCGGAGCGTCCGATCCAGTTCTTTTGAGTTTCTTTCAGTGATTCGGTCCAGTCGATGGTATCCAGTCCGTCGAGCAGACGCTGAGCGTAAGCGGATACACGCAGACACCACTGGCGCATCTTCTTCTGGACTACGGGGAAGCCGCCGCGTTCGCTGACGCCGTCTATGACTTCGTCATTTGCCAATACGGTTCCCAGTGCCTGGCACCAGTTCACCATCGTTTCGCCGAGGTAGGCGATGCGGTAGTTCATCAGGATTTCCTGCTGTTCCTTTTCGCTTTTGGCTTTCCATTCTTTGGCGGTAAAGCTGAGTTCTTCGCTGCAGGCAGCGTTGAGTCCTTCGTTTCCGTAGATTGCGAATGCATCGATCAGTTCCTGGATAGGGCGTGCCTGCTGTTCGTCGTTGCAGTAGTAGCTGTTGAACATCTTTTGGAAAGCCCATTGGGTCCAGTGATAATATTCGGGTTCGCACGTACGGATTTCGCGGCTCCAGTCGAAAGAGAAGCCTATTTTGTCGAGTTGCTCGCGATAGCGGTCGATATTAGCTTTAGTAGTGATTGCGGGATGCTGTCCGGTCTGAATAGCGTATTGTTCCGCTGGCAAACCATATGCGTCATATCCCATCGGATTGAGTACATTGAAGCCACGCAGTCGTTTGTAACGGGCGTAAATATCCGAAGCGATGTATCCCAGCGGATGCCCTACATGCAGTCCGGCCCCTGACGGGTAAGGGAACATATTCAATACATAGAATTTCTGCTTCGATTCGTCTTCCGTAACCTGGTAGGTTTTCTCTTCCACCCACCTTTGCTGCCACTTCTTTTCAATCTCCCTGAAATTGTACTCCATAGTGATAAAGTTTTTATTTATAGTGATTTATACTGTTATTTCAATTTGAGCCAGCAAATTTACGTGTTTATTTTCAGATAACCACGTAGTGAGTGAAAAAAACCTTTCTTTTATAATAAGGTATTGCCCGAATAACAAGGTAATACCTGATAAATGAAGAAATATCACGGCAAATACCGTCCGGCTATTGACTTTCTTGTTTTTATTTCGTATATTTGGAGGAATATAAAACGGAATAGTAATGATAGGATATATAAAAATTATAACATAAGTTCAATAGGTGGATGTGCAGAATTGCATAGCCAGGATAACGAATGGGCAAGAAACTGCGAAGGTTCTTGCCCATTTTTGTTATAATAATTCTATTGAGGCCGCTGGAAACGCCTAAAAATAGTTTATAATAAACTTGGGGACCGTTTATAATAAACTCTCTCGTTATTTATTAAAAACGATGAAGGAGTTTATTCGATTCCGGGGGTGTAGTGTAAGAAAGGGAGAAAACTTTTTTTTGAGTAAAGTTCTCTTCCTTTCTTTATGCGGTAAAAATGTGATATATTAATAGGACTGTTTTGATAGTGGTGATTTGTTTACAAACGGGCGCTTCTATCTGTAAGACTCTCTTTTTCGTTAGACTTTTGGATAATATGTTTCTTTCATTTGGTATTATTATATACGTATTAATGTGAGTATATTTGGGGAGGATTGTTTGATCGTTTATAATACAAAGAATATGGATAAAATGTGAGTGTATACTGGTTATAGTTGAAGTCCTGTCGGGATAATCTTTTTAGAGTGTTAGCTGAAAAAGCCTTTAAATAAACGTTAAACTAGCCTGGATACCGACTAAAAAGTATTTTTTCCAACCTATATCCTTTATTTTCTCCTCGAATTAATTGCAAATTAATTACTAAATTAACTAGCGGGACTTACATTTGTGCCAGTTATCATAAAATTCTAATAAATGAAAAAGTTGCTGGTACTATTAACAATGCTTCTTACATCCTTCTTTGCTGAAGCGCAAAAAAGCAGAGACTATTGGAATAACAAGCTAAAGCTTATCTCATTCCGACTACCTCTTCCGGTAGGATATATTCCGAAGATTGGTCAATCCTGTTGTAACTAACCGAATAAATAAATTAAATATATATGAAATATCTTATCAGCTTTTTATTCTTAGCTCTTGCTTTTTCAATGAAAAGTGAGGCTAAAGTGACATTACCTTCCATACTTGGAGATAATATGGTATTACAGCAGCAAGCAGAAGTCAAACTATGGGGAAAAGCCCGTCCCAATGCTACTGTAACGGTGAAGACTTCGTGGAACGGGCAGACATATAAATCCTCATCGGATGGCAAGGGAGGCTGGTCGTTAACAGTATCTACCCCTGTTGCGGGAGGCCCTTACAAGATCATCTTCAATGACGGCGAATTACTGACGTTGCAGAATGTACTGATCGGTGAAGTCTGGTTCTGTTCGGGACAATCGAATATGGAGATGCCGATGGGCGGTTTCGACCGGCAACCGGTCAGAGGGACGAACGATATTATTGCCAAAGCCAAGCCATCCACACCTATCCGAATGTATACTACAGATTCAAAGGATGGGAGATGGGTACGCCAGTTTAGTAAAACGCCTCAGGAGGACTGCCAGGGCGAATGGCTGGAAAATACGCCGGTAAACGTTTCCCATATCAGCGCCGTATCATATTACTTTGCGCGTTACATACAGGAAGTGCTGGAAGTTCCGGTCGGCATCGTCGTTTCTACGTGGGGAGGATCAAAAGTAGAGGCATGGATGAGCAGAGAATCCATAAAGCCTTTTAGTAGTATCGATCTTTCCATTCTCGATAATGATGCTGAAGTAAAGAATCCTACCGCCACTCCGTGCGTACTCTACAATGGTAAGATAGCTCCTTTGACTAATTTTGCAGTGAGAGGCTTCTTGTGGTATCAGGGCGAAAGTAATTGTGACAATGCCGATCTTTATCAGAGCCTTATGCCCGCCTTTGTGGCTGACTTGCGTACGAAATGGGGCAGGGGCGAACTTCCTTTCTATTTTGTGCAGATAGCGCCTTTCAATTACGAAGGAGCCGACGGTACATCGGCTGCCTGCCTGCGTGAAGTCCAGTTGCAGAATATGAAGGATATACCGAATAGCGGCATGGTTACGACGATGGATATCGGCCACCCTGTTTTCATCCATCCCGTAGATAAGGAAACGGTAGGGAACCGACTGGCGTATTGGGCATTGGCGCAGACCTACGGCATGAAAGGATTCGGATACGCTCCTCCTGTTTATAAATCGATGGAGATACAGGAGAATAAAATCTATATAAACTTCGACAATGCCCAACGCGGCCTGAGTCCGATGTGGACATCTCTTAAAGGATTTGAGATTGCGGGCGAGGATAAAGTATTCTATCCGGCTTTTGCCGAAATAGAAACCAAAACTGCCCGACTGGCGGTTTCGAGTGACAAAGTCCCTCATCCCGTTGCCGTGCGGTATGCGTATAAGAATTATGTGGAAGCAAGTATTTTCAGTATTCATGGTATCCCTGCGGCACCCTTCCGGACGGATAACTGGTAAAAGCAGACGATTACCTGAATAGATACAGCCATTTTATCAGACATCCGGATATTCGCTTTCTTGTTATATCCGGATGTATAACCGGTTCTCTTTCGGCGAAATTTTGTTGAAAATATATCTGTAAAAGTCAGTGGGTATATCCATGAATCCCTGTATCTTTGCATTCTCATTAAAACCATAATTATGGAACTAAAGCATGGGTACTATCATCTGATTGCCATACTAACAGTAGCTATCTGGGGACTGACATTCATTTCGACTAAAGTATTGATAAATCACGGGCTGACACCTCAGGAAATCTTCTTTTACCGTTTTCTGATTGCATACCTTGGCATCTGGGTAATTTCTCCCAAACGTCTGTTCACCAATAACTGGCAAGATGAACTGTGGCTGGTAGCAGGCGGTATATTCGGTGGCTCCCTTTATTTCTTTACAGAGAATACCGCTTTAGGCATCACCCAGGCGTCGAATGTATCGTTTATCATCTGCACGGCTCCCTTGCTGACTACTATCCTTTCCCTACTTTTCTATAAAAGTGAAAAGGCATCGAAAGGACTGATATACGGTTCCCTGCTGGCATTGATGGGGGTAGGACTGATTGTCTTTAACGGCAGTTTTGTGCTCAAAATATCTCCGATAGGCGATCTGTTGACTTTGCTTGCCGCATTATCATGGGCATTCTATAGTCTGATTATTAAAAAGATGGCCGGGCGTTATCCTACCATATTTATCACCCGCAAGATTTTCTTTTACGGAGTACTGACGATTCTGCCTGCCTTCCTCCTGCATCCCCTGCATCCCGATACCGCTGTACTTCTTCAACCTGCCGTACTGTTCAACCTTCTGTTTCTGGCCGTATTGGCTTCGCTGATCTGCTATGTGCTCTGGAATGTGGTGTTAAAACAGCTGGGAACGGTACGGGCATCCAATTATATTTATCTCAATCCTCTGGTCACGATGATTGCATCGTTCCTTATTTTGGATGAGAAGATTACGCTAGTCGCTTTAGGCGGCGCAGCTTGTATTGTCTGCGGGGTATATTGGGCTGAAAAGAAATAGAGTAGATAAGAAATAGAGTAGATTATGAGAAAAATGATGAATGAGCAGCTTCCTATATCGAAGTCATCTCCTCTGAAAGCTCGTTTTTATGATTATCCTTATTTTACTTACCCGTGGCATTTCCATACGGAGTATGAGATTATCTATGTCAAGGAGGGCACGGGAATGCGTTTTGTAGGAAATAACGCGGAGAAATATGCCGATGGTGATATTCTTCTGCTAGGTTCCGACTTGCCTCATTATATGAAGAGCGATGAGGTGTATCAGCAAGAAGGCAGTACGCTTCGGACAACAGGAACCATCATTCAGTTTGAAAAGGACTTCATGCACCACGCTTTCAATTATTATCCCCATTTTATGAAGATAAAGAACCTGCTTGAAGAGGCGCAACGGGGGATTTACTTTCCCGCAGGATGCTCCCCGCGGCTGGTTGATTTGCTTGAATCGATTCCGGTGGAGACAGGAGTCGATCAGATTACTTCTTTCCTGCAACTTCTGAAAGAAATGGCAAACGTCGCTTCACGGTCTGTGCTATCGACTTCCGATTTTGAAAATGATATTATCTACGACGGATCGAGAATAGACAAAATCATAGTTTACCTGAATAAGAACTATACACGGCAGATTGACCTGAATGAAATATCTTCTCTGGCAGCTATGAATCCTGCTGCATTCTGCCGCTTCTTCAAGAGCAAAACGGGGAAATCATTCAAGAATTACATATTGGAGATGCGGATAGGATATGCGTGTAAACTCTTGCTCATGGGCGATATGAATATTTCGCAGATCAGTGTGGAGTGCGGATTTGATACGATTTCTCATTTTAATAAGTCGTTCAAGAAGCATACCGGATTCACTCCGTCTTACTATAAAAGGATGATGCTGGCTGAATAGAAATGAATGAAAGAAAGAGGCAAACGGGACGTATGGACATAAAAAAAGGGTCAACGCCTTGACCCAACCTTTGTTAACCTTAAATCTAATACTATGAAAAACACATTGCAAAGATACGGACTATTGGGAAATTAGCAAATTATCCAAGTAAAATAGTATGTTTTATAACACGTTTTAATAGTTTTCCTTTACTTGTTAAGAAATATACCCTTCTTTTTTAAAAGGATGCAACACTAATTGTGAAAATTGAAACGGGAAATTCCGTTGATTCTCTGCCGGAAAACTGTTATCTTTGCAAGGTTAATCTCATTATTCACTCAACAAAAAAGAAAAGGAGCGAACCGTGAACGAGGAAGAAATCGTGCTTACCCCCATGATGAAACAGTTTCTGGATTTGAAAGCCAAACATCCGGATGCAGTGATGCTGTTTCGTTGCGGTGACTTTTATGAAACATATTCTACCGATGCCATTGTTGCATCCGAAATCTTAGGAATCACACTGACAAAACGCGCCAATGGAAAAGGAAAGACTATCGAGATGGCAGGATTTCCCCATCATGCGCTTGATACATATCTTCCGAAACTGATTCGTGCCGGAAAGCGTGTAGCTATCTGCGACCAGCTGGAAGACCCGAAGCTGACGAAGAAACTGGTGAAAAGAGGTATTACCGAGTTGGTTACCCCCGGTGTATCTATCAATGATAACGTTCTGAATTATAAGGAGAATAACTTCCTGGCTGCCGTTCATTTCGGAAAGGCTTCCTGTGGAGTTGCCTTTCTTGATATATCTACCGGTGAGTTCCTCACCGCCGAAGGTCCCTTTGACTATGTAGACAAATTGCTGAATAACTTCGGACCGAAAGAGATTCTTTTCGAACGGGGCAAACGCCTGATGTTTGAAGGTAACTTCGGCAGCAAGTTCTTCACATTCGAACTGGACGACTGGGTATTTACCGAATCCACTGCCCGTGAGAAACTACTGAAACACTTTGAGACAAAGAATCTGAAAGGATTCGGGGTGGAGCACCTGAAGAATGGTATCATTGCTTCCGGTGCTATCCTGCAATACCTGACGATGACACAGCATACGCAGATCGGTCACATTACTTCCCTTGCCCGTATCGAGGAGGATAAGTATGTGCGTCTGGATAAGTTTACAGTTCGCAGCCTGGAGCTGATCGGCAGCATGAATGACGGCGGCAGCAGTTTGCTGAACGTGATCGACCGTACCATCAGTCCGATGGGAGCCCGCCTGCTGAAACGCTGGATGGTTTTCCCGTTGAAGGATGAGAAGCCGATCAACGACCGACTGAATGTGGTGGAATACTTCTTCCGCCAGCCGGATTTTAAAGAGCTGATCGAGGAGCAGTTGCATCTGATAGGAGACTTGGAACGTATCATTTCCAAAGTAGCCGTAGGACGTGTGTCGCCACGTGAGGTGGTACAGTTGAAGGTTGCCTTGCAGGCCATTGAACCGATCAAGCAGGCTTGTCTTGAAGCGGATAACGCAAGTTTGAACCGGATAGGTGAACAGCTGAATCTTTGTATTTCTATTCGCGACCGGATTGCCAAAGAAATCAATAATGACCCTCCTTTATTGATCAACAAAGGGGGCGTGATTAAAGATGGTGTGAATGAGGAACTGGACGAATTACGCCGTATTTCATACTCCGGCAAAGACTATCTGTTGCAGATACAGCAGCGTGAAAGTGAGCAGACAGGCATTCCGAGTCTGAAGGTAGCTTACAATAATGTATTCGGTTATTATATTGAAGTCCGCAATATACATAAGGATAAAGTTCCGCAGGAATGGATTCGCAAGCAGACACTGGTCAATGCGGAACGTTATATTACGCAGGAACTGAAGGTTTACGAAGAAAAGATTCTGGGAGCCGAAGATAAGATTCTCGTGTTGGAGACTCAGTTATATACCGATTTGGTGCAGGCATTGACGGAGTTTATTCCGCAGATACAGATTAATGCGAATCAGATTGCCCGTCTGGACTGTCTATTGTCTTTCGCTAATGTGGCGCGTGAGAATAATTATATCCGTCCGGTTATTGAGGACAATGATGTACTGGATATCCGTCAGGGACGTCACCCTGTGATTGAAAAGCAGCTTCCGATTGGTGAGAAGTATATTGCCAATGACGTGATGCTGGACAGCGCGTCACAGCAGATCATCATCATCACCGGTCCCAATATGGCCGGTAAGTCCGCGCTCTTGCGTCAGACGGCACTGATTACGCTGTTGGCGCAAATCGGTTCGTTTGTTCCTGCGGAGAGTGCCCATATCGGTCTGGTGGATAAGATTTTCACCCGTGTAGGTGCCAGCGATAATATCTCGGTGGGCGAATCTACTTTTATGGTGGAAATGAATGAGGCTGCGGATATTCTGAATAATGTCTCTTCCAGAAGTCTGGTGTTATTTGATGAGTTGGGACGTGGTACGTCTACCTATGACGGTATTTCCATTGCCTGGGCAATCGTCGAGTATATCCACGAACATCCGAAAGCGAAAGCCCGTACGCTGTTTGCTACGCACTACCATGAGCTGAACGAGATGGAGAAATCCTTCAAACGCATCAAGAACTATAACGTGTCTGTGAAGGAAGTGGACAATAAAGTGATTTTCCTCCGTAAGCTGGAGCGTGGGGGAAGCGAACACTCCTTCGGTATTCATGTAGCAAAGATGGCAGGTATGCCGAAGAGTATTGTGAAGCGTGCAAATACTATATTGAAGCAACTGGAATCGGACAACCGCCAGCAAGGTATTTCCGGCAAACCATTGACGGAAGTCAGTGAAAACAGAAGCGGTATGCAGCTCAGCTTCTTCCAGTTGGACGACCCGATCCTTTGCCAGATTCGGGATGAGATACTGAATCTGGATGTGAATAACCTTACTCCGATTGAGGCGCTGAATAAACTGAATGATATAAAGAAGATAGTCAGAGGCAAATAAAAACTGATATAACTTATGCGGGGGCTGACTAATAAGCCGGTACTATTTCCATTGAGGCTGACTAAAAAGTCGTTAGTAACTTTAAACTCTCCTCCTTCCGGAAGGAGGAGTACCCGTAGGGGGAGGTGGTAGGTGAATACATCACTCTATCATTTACAATAAAATAGGAATATGCATTATTCTTCCTACCACCTCGGTCTTCGACCACTCCTCCTTCCGGAAGCTACCCTTTATACACATCTTTAAATCCTTACAAATTGGAATATTTAAAGGTGTTATTAGGAAAAAAAAGATTAAATAATGACTATGCTTACCATGAATAGCCTTAATTAATTTAACTCTTTATATGCCTATTTCTTAAAAAAAATAGATGTGTATAAAGGGTAGCTTCCGGAAGGAGGAGAATGGAGATACTAACGACTTTTAGTCAGCCCCAACGAAGATACTATAGACTTCTTATGTTGTAAGTTATAGGGTTACTTGCCGTGCCAATGGTATGGCCTTATGCTTATACCTTCTTTGTATAGAAAGAGAGGCCGGTTGGCTTCCATGTGCCTTTGTTTCCGTAGGTATCCTTTTCTTCCGTGGTATAGGCAAAGTTTTTTCCGTCTGATATTTCGTAGATACAGTTTAAGTCATCGCTCTTCTTTTCATAGACATACCCTATGATTGTTCCGTCTCCGTTCGGTGCCGGTTCTAATGTCAAACGGTGATTCTTTCCGTCGGAAGACAGGTAAAGCGGTACTGTACCCGGTTCGTGTCTGACAAATACGCTTCCTATCACACCTTGACAGATATCGGCCTTTGCGGTTAACTCCTTATAAGAGGTATAGTAGCGGTGATAGTGCCCGTCACTTGCCTGAAAGATGGGAGCCGTTTGTTGTAAGGACAGTTGGTGCCTTTTGATATGGGCTATTACCGCTTCTTTTATTTGCTGTTTCTTTATGGGGTCGGCTATTACCTCATAGATGGGGATAAGGTCTTCACCGGTCAGAGTAGTTAAGGCGCGATTCTTTTCATTGGCAGATTGTATCCAGGGGCTGATATCCATCGGATCGCCTGTCAGCTGATCAAAGACTTTGTAATCAGCTCCTTGCAATGACACTACAATTGTTCCCCCATAGTTCTTTTTTACTGTTTCTTCGGGATAAGTGATGGAAACATTGGGATGCTTAATAATGCTGCTCTGATGTGCGCCCATCCCTGTATTTGCGGTTCTCAATAAGTTCTCTTCATCATCCGCTACGATGCTGCGATAGAGGGTTTTGCTTATATAACCTAAATGAGTGTTCACCAATATATGAGTACCAAATAGTTCTATGATTGTTTCAGGTGACGCATCTTCCAGCTCTTGCCGGAAATCATCGGCCAGCCAGTTGGACCAATCCGCATTCAGAGTGAGTAATCTTTGAATCACTCCGTTAGCTCCTGAACTGCCAAAGGCAAATGTGTATTGGGATGAATAATCATAAGGTTTCTGAAAATATTTATGACCGGTAATGGTAGCGGTAAACAGCAAATCATCTTTGTTTTCCGCCGGCACCACAAATTTCTTATATTTTGTGATTGACCGAAGAAACTCTTTCATATCACGACCAATGAAGCTGTCTCCTACTCCGCTCGAACCTACCAGATTGCTAATCCTTTCATTATCTATTTTGCTCAGATCAAGCACTGGTTCTTTTACCGAATTATTGTCTATGTAGCTGCCCATAATATCATATCCGGCACCCAGAAAAGGCTGTGTAAGTGACATGGAGGCTTCAGGCCAGCTATTACCTTGTGGTACGGCAGGGCTTATGTAACTGTCATTCGTTTCTTCCGGAGGAGTGTAAAGTAATTCTTCTTTGTCACTGCAACTTGCGAATACGGATGTGACGAAAGGCACCCATAGTAGTTTGAATAGTGTTTTTGTGCTCATATTTTTATCATTTAGTCGCGCTAAAGGTAGATAAAAGGAATGAGAAAATACTATTTGAACAGCACTATTATTTCAGAAAGTCTTCCACCTTTTTATAAAACAAGGAAAGATGATGCCCGTCAATAAATCCGTGATGAATCGTCATCGCGATAGGCATCACCAGTCTGCCTTCCCTTATGATGGCTTTTCCGGCATTCAGCAACGGGTAGTTATTGCCGCTTCTCTTCTCCTGTGTGCCGGTGATGGAAGTAAAATACAGGTCGGGAGTCGCACTTAACAGAATCAGTCCGTAATCTCCGTCGGCTACTTGTCCGTTTTCTGCCGCGTACGGATCACCGTCTTCGGGGATGGCGTCGATAATTAGCCTTGCTTCCTGATAGAAAGTGTCGAAATCGTCGTGGTAGGGGAAACGGGTGGTGAAGAACTTGCCGTTCTCTTTTATCTTGATGGGAGACAGCATATCTATGGTGTCATAGAGCACTACACGCCCGTCCGGATCGATGCGGTAACGAAACTCCGGTATTTCATTGGCTGCACGCAGCACTGCATAAAGATAATGGAGAAAGAAAGACTGTCCGGCCGCTTTGGCACGTTGCTTGGCTCCTCCGCACTCTACTTCGGAGGTAATGGATAATTGGGGATTCTGGAAGTGGCGGAAGAAGTTGAAATTCTCCTTCCGCTCCCAGTTTTCTATATCTATGATTTGTTTCATTTCTTTGCTACCTTCTTCCGGTCATAGAAGAACATAAAGTAGAAACCGATGATGATGAAAGGAACGCTCAGCCATTGTCCCATGTTGAACATCATGTTGTCTTCGAATGCTTCCTGGTTCTGCTTCACAAATTCGATAAAGAAACGGAAGGTAAAGATATAAGCCAGACAGAGTCCGAAGAAGAATCCGCGATGCAGTTTCTTGCTGTAATTCTTATAAAGATAGATCATGATGAAGAACAGGATCAGATAAGCTATCGCTTCATAGAGCTGTCCCGGATGGCGGGGGAGCATGTCTACCCGTTCGAATACGAACGCCCAGGGTACATTGGTCGGGTTACCGATAATTTCGGAGTTCATCAGATTCGCCAGACGGATGAAACAGGCAGTGATCGGAGTAGCGACGGCAATCATGTCCACCACATCCATATAATGAAGTTTCGTCTTGCGACAATACAGCCAAAGGGCGATCATCAATCCGAGCGTACCTCCGTGACTGGCAAGTCCTTCATAACCGGTGAATTTCCATCCGCCGCCTGCCAGGAACTTGATCGGCAGAAGCATTTCCACAAATCCCTTTCCGCTGGTCAGGTACTGTCCCGGATCGTAGAACAGGCAGTGCCCCAGACGTGCTCCAATCAGAATACCGAAGAAACAATAAAAGAAGAGGGGATCGAATTTCTTCTCGTCTATTTTTTTGTCGCGAAACTGGTAATGGACAATGATGTAAGCAAAGAAGATTCCTACTGCCCACAATAATCCATAATAACGGATAGAAATGCCGAACAGGTTGAATAGTTCGGGATTCGGATTCCAGTTGATTGATAATAAAAGGGTATTCATGTTGGATAACGGTTTACGGTTTGTAATTAGTGTTTTGTGAATTTTTCGGCAACCATCCGGTAAGTTGGTATGTCGATACCTTGCTCCTCGGCTGCTGCAATCATGTCAAACAGCAAACCTTGTATTTCCGATTCATGTCCCCGTGCCAAGTCCTTTTGCATGGATGCGGTACTGTCGGGATCGAGTTTATCAATGACTTTCAAATTGTAGCTGACGGGGTCTTCGGGAAATTCCACTCCCAACTTACGTCCCAGTGCGGCACTCTCAGTAGAAAGGCCGATGAACGTATCACGTACTTTCCCTGGCTTCTGAACTTCACCCATCGGTACATCATAGTAAGCACCAGTGACCGCCATTGCCGAGATGAACGACCATTTGACGAATGTATCCCGATTGATGTCCGGAGAAATCTCAGCTTTGATTCCACTTTCCTGAAGGTCTTTCTGAATAGCTTCCAGGATGGCGGGAGCCACCTGTGTCCCTTTGTGGGCGCCATACACCAGACGGAAGATTTTCCCCATCTGAGTGATCTCTCCCGTGCCGGAAACAAAGCCGACAATGTAGATGCAACCATCGAGCACCGTTACACCCGGAACGAGACGCTGAATGCGTGGTCCTGTCCCGTAAACATTCAGGATAGGGATGACGACTGTCTTCTCATGCGATGCTCTTTTGATGAGTTCGGTAATCGAATCGACGGAATATCCTTTCACGCAGACGAAGATCACATCCGCTTTTCCTTTGAACTCTTCGGCCGTCGTAGCCTTAATCTGAAGCGTATGTTCACCCTTCAGATCCGATTTCAATTTCAGACCATTGGTTTGTATTGACTGCAAATGAGCTCCACGGGCAATACAAGTTACATCTTTTCCTGCAAGCGACAGAAAGCCTGCTATACTGCCGCCTACTCCACCGGTTCCTGCTATGAGATATTTCATGTCATTGATGCTTATGTGATAATTAATAAGTCGTTAGTGATTACCGATAATCACACATTGAAGCGGAAGTGCATGATGTCGCCGTCCTGCACCACATATTCTTTTCCTTCCACACCGAGTTTTCCGGCTTCCTTGACAGCCGCTTCGGAGCCGTACTGGATATAATCATCGTATTTGATTACTTCCGCACGGATAAATCCTTTCTCAAAATCGGTATGGATGACGCCTGCGCATTGCGGAGCTTTCCATCCTTTCTCGTAAGTCCATGCACGTACTTCCTGTACGCCGGCTGTGAAGTAGGTTTCGAGGTTCAGCAGTTTGTAAGCTGACTTGATAAGACGTGCAACGCCCGATTCTTCCAGCCCTACTTCGGCAAGGAACATCTGACGGTCTTCGTATGTTTCCAGTTCGGCGATGTCTGCTTCGGTCTTTGCAGCGACAATGAGTATCTGTGCATTTTCATCTTTCACGGCGTCGCGCACCATGTCTACGTATTTGTTGCCGTTTACCGCACTTGCTTCGTCTACGTTGCAGACGTACATCACGGGTTTGCTGGTCAATAGGAAGAGTTCGTGAGCAATCTTTTGTTCGTCTTTCGTTTCGAAAGTGACGGTGCGGGCGGATTTGCCTTGTTCCAGTGCATCCTTGTATTGAACGAGTACGTCATAAGCCTGTTTTGCAGCCTTGTCGCCACCGGTCTGAGCCTGTTTCTGTACTTTCTGGATGCGGCTTTCGATGGTTTCCAGGTCTTTCAGCTGAAGTTCGTAGTCGATGATCTCTTTGTCTCGGACGGGGTTTACGCTTCCGTCTACATGAGTCACGTTGTCATCGTCGAAGCAGCGGAGTACATGGATGATTGCGTCTGTTTCGCGGATATTGGTGAGGAATTTGTTTCCCATCCCTTCGCCTTTGCTTGCACCTTTCACCAGTCCGGCGATGTCTACGATTTCTACAGTCGTGGGGACAATCCGTTGGGGATGTACCAGTTCTGCCAGTGCGTTCAGACGTTCGTCGGGAACGGTGATTACGCCTACATTCGGTTCGATTGTACAGAAGGGGAAGTTTGCCGCTTGCGCTTTTGCGTTTGACAAACAGTTGAAAAGTGTCGATTTACCTACGTTCGGAAGTCCGACAATACCACATTGCAATGCCATATTAATCTATTATTTCTTTTATTATCAATGAATCATATCATGTGAGCAGCGATTTGGCGCTAATCTCCCGATAAAAACAGTTTTGATTGCCAAAACTGCTCATTTTAGTTTGCAAAGATAATCATTTTTTGAGCTAATGAGGGAAACTTGGTGCACTTTCTGTCTTTTTCTGATAATTGTACAGGCTGGAAAAAGGTTTTGAGCAAATTGACAAAATGAATTTTTAGTCTCTTCAGAATGCCGTTTTCCTGCCCGACGGCGGGAATGGGAGAAAATATGCGAATGAAAATCTGTATTTTGTTCATAAATAGGGTGGTATCTGAATCTTTACAATGCTAATAATTAGAAAGTAATGTCCATCTTGTCAAATATGAAGGCTTGATGCGTTGGATAAGGCTGACTGATACGTTGGATATATATGACCAACACGTTGGATAAGGTTAGCTGACATGTCAGACATTAATGTTCTGCAGGTTGGGTATTAATGTTCTGCATGTTAAGTAGCGACCCTTTTGCATAATCTTCCAATATAATCGAAAGGATATGCAGATAGTCTGCATATTGATACATTGTTTTATTGCTTTGAGAGCTGGCTGGCATTCTTCTGAAAATGTATCTGTCAGCAGAAACGTCAATATGCTTTCATACTGAAAGGCAGTTCCCTGTTTGCTTTGTTTATTGCGTTATTCGTTCTTATAGGAGTTACTTTAGTATTTGGCTTGATACTTCTTATAAAAGATCAGGAATAGGATGAAGCCGATCAGTGCGAACGGAACACCCGTCAGGGCGGGATAACGGTAGCCGCTGCTGACTGCCAGCCCTCCTGCATAAGCTCCGATGGCATTTCCCAGATTGAACGCTACCTGTACACAGGCAGCTCCGAGCATTTCGCCTCCTTTGGCTACACGGATTATCAATATCTGTTCCGGACTGGATACGGCAAACAGTCCTGCGGTGCAGAGGCACATCAATAGCGCAGCCGCCCATTTGTAGGGAGAGAGGAAGAAGATAAGCAATAGCATCAGGCAGATCAGTGCTTGTGCGGCAGTTCCTACCTTTCCGGGAGTGTAACGGTCGGAGAGCCGCCCGCTGATCAGATTTCCCATGACCATACCGAATCCGGCAAGAATCATCAGCGGGGTGATACTTTCGGCAGAGAAACCGGAGACATGAGTGAGCATTGGATTGATATAGCTATACCAGCAGAATACACCGCCATTACCTAATGCCGTAGCACCCAGAATGAGCCAGGGAGCCGGAGTTTTGAGAAAGCGGAACTGTCCTTTGAAACCGGTATCTTTCAGCCCTTCTACCTGAGGAACCCAACGCCAGATGTAATACAGAATGACGATTCCCCAAAGTCCTACCAGCAGGAAGGTAGCCCGCCACGAAAGCATGGTGCTTAAAGAAGTTCCCAGCGGTACGCCGAACAGGTTGGCGATGGTCATTCCGGCTATCATGATGGAGACAGCCTCTGAACTTTTGCCTTTATCGGCAAGCCTTTCCGCAACGATAGAACCGACCCCGAAATAGGCTCCGTGAGGGAGTCCGGAGATGAAGCGGGAGATAAGCAGCATCCAGTAGTTAGGTGATAATGCCGCACAGATATTGCCTACCATAATCAGCGTGACTAATACCAGCAATATATGTTTTAATGGATATTTACGTGCTAATGTCAATACAGGGGCGCCGACACAAACGCCTAGTGCGTAGGCGGAAATGAAATGTCCGGCAGCAGGGATGCTAATCTTTAAATCTCTGGCTACATCGGGCAGTATACCCATCATCACGAACTCGGCGATACCCAATCCGAGGGTACCGAATGCCAATGCAATAAGACTTTTCTTCATACGAAACCTAACCTGATGCCTGTTACTTTTTACCTTCTTTATTTAGCGTATTTTTTACGGGGTGCAAAGGTAAAACAAAATCTCTCAGAATGAGTTCGTCAGGAACGATTTTGATTTAAATCAATTTGTACAATGTCTGTGTATGTTTAAAGTAATAGGTTTGATGTGGTTGCTTTATAGTTAGTTGCCTTTCTTTCCAATCCTTGCAAATATTTGAAGAATTTGCAAGAATTGGAAAGAGCTAAGTGATTGATTTAACAATTTCGTCGAACATTTCTCCTTTTACATACCCTTTCTTTACTTTATTAAGTGATATTTCATCTATCAGTTTTCTTTCTACAAGACCGTCAATATCATTTTTGGCGGTAGTATGAGTAACGGAAAATCTGTTTTGTAGTTCTTTTACGGTGAATAATATTTTAGGATTATCATTAATAAGCCTAAGAATATCTGCTTGACGTTCGTTGATATTATCTAACTTATAGAATACGGAAGCTTGATGTTTCTGCTCTAATTTACGTTTGATATAAGTTTGTAGTTCTTTGAAGGCAAGCTCCAGTACTCGCAGGTTGTAAGCTATGAAATATCCCATGTCTTTTTCATCAGCTTCCGTATATAAATAAGCATTCTCATAGGATTTTTTTGATTTGGCAATTACCCTTGAGATGGATAAATATTCAGTTAACCAATAACCGCTTTTGAGCATATACCAATAGAATAAAGCTCTTGCAGTACGTCCGTTCCCATCTACAAATGGGTGCATATAGGCAATCATAAAATGAATGATAATACCTTTGATAATCGGATGAATAAATACTTTGGTATTATTTTCATTGAAGAATATGCATAAGTCTTCAATAAATGGAAGAATATCTTTATATGAAGGTGGTGTATGTACCACCTCATGTGTGATAGCATCTTCCACTACTACTTCATCATTCGTCCTGTATGCCCCTGCATCGGCAGGGTTTTCTAACGTTTTTTCGGTCATTAAGACATGAATATGCCGTAATAGCTCAGATGATAGTGGGGTCTGTATATTTTGGGTTATAAAACGTATGGTTTGATAATTATTAAATATCATCTGTTGCGATTTGTCCTGTGGGGAAAGGCTTTTTCTTAGCATTTCCTTGGCTACTTTTCTGGTTGTCGCCGCTCCTTCCATTTGACTGGAGGATATTGCTTCTTCCATTAATGAGCTAATCAGATATTGTTCTTTGTTTTCTACTGGAATGATTGAATTGCTTCCCCAAGAACCGCCGAAGTTCATATCAAACTCGTGGCACATCCGTTGCATAGCATTGGTTATACTGATAGATATGCCGTACTTCTTCCATACTATGATTCGTTTCGCTCTCCGCGATGCTTTTATGTAACACCATAATTCTTTGCTGGATATACCTTCTGGAGTCTTTTGATACTTTACATCAGACCAATAACTATACTTATCATTGTTTTTTTCTATGATTGCCTTGAGTTTTTCAAGCGGATCAGTGAGAAGAACTTTCAAATATTCTTCCTGACTAATTTGAGGAGGGAGTTCAATCATAATATCATCCGTTTATATTATATTTTAGTCTACAAATATAATTCTTTTCTTTCCAATTCTTGCAAATTCTTCAAACATTTGCAAGAATTGGAAAGAAAAGAATGTGATATTGAGAAATACTGCCCGAAAAGTATATCATTAGTAAATTTATTGCTGCTTTTTTATCCATTCAGTCATGTCTTTCAGGACTTCCGGATTTATTGTCTCTTCCAATTGTCCGTATTCGGCTAAAGTTCCTTTCTCACAAGTCTGAAACAGGTGGTTCAGTTTTGGATAGACTTTGATTGTCACATTCTTGTTTCCGTTCTCGCTGATGTGCTGCTTGATAGCAGTCAGATTCATATCGGCATCTACCTGAATGTCTTTTTCTCCGTTTAATGCGAGGACCGGGCACTTTATTTTTTTCAGACTTGCAGTCGGATCGTATCTCATAAAGTGGAGATACCACGGTGAAGTCATGAAGTTTATTTGGGCAGATAGTTGTTGTACGGTATTCAGGTCTTTCAACTGTTCGGCAGACATGGTTCTGGTAACATCAGCGTAAACTTCTTTTCTGATTTCATCCGACGACTTGTCCGTTTGCTGTAATAAAGAGTATCTGTGGCGAACGGATGGTTTCATTGTCTGCCACACCGGATCGGGCATCCCTTGGGACTTGGAAATCAATTCAACTTGTTTAAGCATCAAGCTGTCACCTCGCACGGCAGCTCCTGCCAATGATATGATAAATGAGATGTTGGGGTCTTTGGCGGCAATATCAAATGCGATTGTTCCACCGCAGCTATGTCCGATAATGCCGATTTTCCGGGTATTAATTTCTTTTCTGCTGCGTAGATAGTTCAGCGCTGCTTCCGTATCTTTTGCGAAATCTTCGTTGGTAGCACTTGCATAATCTCCTTGCGAAGCGGCTGTGCCACGATCATCGCATCTTAGTACGGCAATTCCGTTACGTGTCAGATAATCGGAGATAACAAGAAATGGTTTATGACCCATGATTTCTTCATCTCTGTTTTGAGCACCACTTCCCGTAACCAATACTACAGCCGGAAATTTACTCCCTTTCTCCGGAAGGGTTAATGTGCCTGCCAGAGTGATTCCGTCCTGCGTATTCTTTACGTTGACTTCTTCGACCTTATAAGGAAAAGGCGGCTGAGGCTCCTGCGGGCGTTTAGGCCCGCTAAACTCTCCTTTCGTCAGATTCAATGGGAGGGGCATTCCTTGTGTGAATGTGCCGGTAATGGTTTGGTCGGCATTCAGCTTTCCTTTATAAGAGGCATGGATAATCGGTATCTGAACAGTCAGTGTAGAGTCTTGAAAAGAAGTTGTTTCCGTTTTTATATCTTTGGTTCCCTGATCGGGGCTGTCAAGAGTTGTCATATAAGTCCCCTGTTCCGTATGTTTGATATGGAATACAATGGTTAACGAACCGGCAGGAAGGGAGAGTTTGCCATGCCATGTGCCCGAAATGTCTTGTGCGGAAAGATGTGAAGGAACTGTCAGTTCGATTAAAAAGCCGATGAAAGCGATGAGCATGAAACAACGTTTTGAAGTTTTCATAGGAATGAAATTTGGGTTTATAAATGGCATTTGCAGATCAGAGATGTAGCATTAAATGCCTTTCTTTGATGACAAAGATATGCTTTTATATTAGATAACTTCTTTTTTTGTGGATATATTCAGTGGCATGAACCGCCATTTTCATAAAGGAGCCATTTTCCGGATATTCGCAATAATATTCCGTAGAAATAATGTCGGTTTCTGAAAGACTTTTATCTTTGCAGATATAATACATATGGCGCTATGAGAAAGATTATTTTGATTTTCGTGACAATTGTTCTTCCCTGTTTGCTTTGCGCAAGAAATGATGATAAGAGTACAGATATGCTGCTTCGTGAGATTGACGGAATTATCAGGAACCGTCAGACTTACGGTGCAGAAAAAGAAGCACGTATCTCCGATTTGAAGAAGTTGCTGTCCGAGGCTACCTCCGATGAGCAGCGTTATGGATTTTGCGGCAGGCTTTTCGACGAATATCGGGCTTATAATCTGGACTCTTCGTATGTATATGCACAGCGGAAGCAGGAACTGGCTTCTCATTTGAACAAACAGGATTATCTGGATGATGCCGCCATGAATATGGCAGAGGTGATGGGAACCACCGGAATGTACAAGGAAGCTTTGGAGCAGTTGGGACAGATAGACAAGAAAACCCTGTCTGATTATCTCTATCCCTATTATTACCACTTGTATCGTACTATTTACGGGTTGATGGGAGATTATGCCGTCACCGAGAAGGAGAAAAAAGAGTATTACCGGATGACGGACCTGTATCGGGATTCCCTTTTACAGACTAATGCCTCCGACTCATTGGGCCATGTGCTGGTGATGGCCGACAAATGCACCGTACACGCCCAATATGACCAGGCAATAACCATGCTGACTGACTTCTACCGGAAACCCTCTCTGGACGATCATTCCAAGGCGATGATTACTTATACCTTGTCAGAAGCCTATCGCCTCAAAGGAGACAAGAAAGGGCAGAAACACTTTCTGGCTCTCTCGGCCATCGCTGATTTAAAATCGGCAGTCAAAGAATATGTTTCCTTACGGAAACTCGCCTCTCTTGTATATGAAGACGGAGACATTGATCGTGCATACAACTATCTGAAATGCTCGCTCGAAGATGCTACGCTCTGCAATGCCCGCCTTCGTACCCTGGAAATCTCACAAGTCTTCCCCATCATCGATCAGGCTTACCAACTGAAAACCAAGCGGCAGCAACAGGAAATGAAGATATCTTTGATCTGTATCAGTCTGCTTTCCGTCTTTCTGCTGGTGGCTATATTCTTCGTTTACAAGCAGATGAAGAAAGTGGCTGCTGCCCGTCGGGAAGTGATTGACACGAATACGCTTCTGCAAGAGCTGAACGGTGAACTTCATGACTCCAATTCGCAACTGAAAGAGATGAACCATACCCTTTCGGAGGCTAACTATATTAAAGAGGAATACATCGGTCGCTATATGGACCAGTGTTCCACCTACTTGGATAAGATGGACTTATACCGTCGTTCCCTGAATAAGATTGCGGCTACCGGCAGGGTAGAGGAGTTGTATAAAGCTATTAAATCTTCCCAATTCCTCGAAGAAGAGCTGAAAGAGTTCTACGCAAACTTCGATATGACCTTCCTGCAACTCTTCCCCAACTTTGTGGAAGAATTTAATGCGTTGCTTGTCGAACCGATGCAGCCCAAGCAGGGTGAACTGCTGAATACCGAACTTCGTATCTTTGCCCTGATCCGTCTGGGGATTACGGATAGTACCAAGATCGCCCAGTTCCTCCGCTACTCTGTGACCACTATTTATAATTACCGGACACGTGTCCGCAACAAGGCACTCGGCGAACGGGATGAGTTTGAGGCTAAAGTAATGAAAATAGGGAAGGTGGAAGAGTAAGAAATCCACTACTTTTTTAGCACGGTTGCTATTCTGTAATATTCTTATTATTAGTGTTTTATACTGTATTGTGCTGTATAAACCACTATATTTTTGCTATCTGGCAAAAGAAGCGCATTTAATTGTGGATACTTTTGTTTCAGTGAAAACAAAAAGTAATCCTAATATTAACTTTAAATTGATGTACATGGAACAGAGTATAAAGTCGAAAGGCTTTGAACATCGCCTCCTATTAATAATGTGGGGCTTGTTACTATCTCTTAGTGCATTCGCACAGCAGATTACAGTAAAAGGACATGTAGTGGACGCCACGGGCGAACCGGTGATCGGTGCCAGTGTGATAGAAGGCAAGTCCACGAACGGCACGATTACCGATATCGACGGTAACTTCTCATTAAATGTTTCTGCTAACAGCACATTGACCATTTCTTTTGTCGGCTATAAGACGCAGACTGTTTCGGTGAACGGAAAAACCGCACTGAAAGTAACCTTGCAGGAAGATACCGAAGTATTGGACGAAGTTGTTGTAGTAGGTTACGGAACGATGAAAAAGAGTGACCTGACCGGCGCCGTATCTTCTGTAGGAGTCAAAGATATCAAAGACTCTCCGGTAGCCAATATCGGTCAGGCAATGCAGGGAAAAGTATCCGGCGTGCAAATTATCGATGCCGGCAAACCGGGGGACAATGTAACCATTAAAATCCGTGGTCTGGGCACGATCAACAACAGCAACCCGCTGATTGTCATCGACGGGATTCCCACCGATTTAGGCTTATCTTCCTTGAATATGGCTGATGTGGAACGGGTAGACGTACTGAAAGATGCTTCGGCAACTGCCATCTACGGTTCGCGCGGTGCCAACGGTGTAGTGATGATTACCAGTAAACGCGGTGCCGAAGGCGCCGGAAAGGTAACGGTCAATGCGAACTGGGCGATACAGAATGCAACTAAAGTGCCTGATATGCTGAATGCCGCCCAATATGCAGCATTGAGCAATGATATGCTCTCAAACAATGACGATAACACCAACCCTTACTGGGCAGACCCTTCTTCATTGGGAAAAGGAACCAACTGGCTCGACGAGATGCTGCGCACGGGAGTGAAGCAGAGTTATTCGGTCAGCTATTCCGGCGGCACGGAAAAGGCGCATTATTATGTGTCCGGCGGTTTTCTCGATCAGTCCGGCATTGTGAAGAGTGTCAATTATCGCCGCTTCAATTTTCAGGCGAACAGTGACGCCCAAGTCAACAAATGGCTGAAATTCACCACCAACCTGACATTTAGCACAGATGTCAAAGAAGGAGGAACATACAGTATCGGTGATGCGATGAAAGCCCTTCCCACCCAACCGGTGAAGAATGATGACGGCAGTTGGAGCGGTCCCGGACAGGAGGCGCAATGGTACGGAAGTATCCGCAATCCGATCGGTACGCTTCACATGATGACTAACGAGACGAAAGGATATAACTTTCTCGCGAACATCACCGGAGAGATCACCTTTACTAAATGGCTGAAACTGAAAAGTACCTTCGGCTATGACGCCAAGTTCTGGTTTGCCGACAACTTCACGCCGGCATACGACTGGAAACCGAATCCGGTAGAAGAATCTTCCCGCTACAAAAGCGATAACAAATCATTCACCTACCTGTGGGACAACTACTTCGTATTCGATCATACTTTTGCAAAGAAACACCGTGTAGGTGTGATGGCAGGTTCTTCCGCACAGTGGAATAACTACGATTATCTGAACGCACAGAAAAACATTTTCATGTTCGACAATATCCATGAGATGGACAACGGAGAAAAGATGTACAGCCTTGGCGGCAGCCAGAGCGACTGGGCACTGCTCTCACTGATGGCACGTCTCAACTACTCATACGAAGACAAATACCTGCTGACGGCTACCGTACGTCGTGACGGCTCTTCCCGCTTTGGTAAGAACAACCGATGGGGAACATTCCCTTCCGTATCTCTGGCTTGGCGTGTTTCTCAGGAAGACTGGTTCCCGAAAGATAACTTCCTGATGAACGATCTCAAACTGCGTGTCGGATACGGTGTGACCGGTAATCAGGAAATCGGTAACTATGGATTTGTCGCATCCTACAACACGGGTGTCTATCCTTTCGGAAACAATAACTCCACTGCTTTGGTATCTACCACTCTCTCCAATCCGAACATCCATTGGGAAGAAGTGCGCCAGGCCAACTTCGGAGTGGACATGAGCCTGTTCGATTCGCGTGTCAGCCTTTCACTGGATGCTTATATCAAGAATACGAACGATATGCTGGTGAAGGCTTCCATCCCCATCACTTCGGGCTTTGAAGATACTACCGAGACTTTCACCAATGCCGGCAAGATGCGCAACAAAGGAGTGGAAATGACATTGCGTACCATCAACCTGAAAGGCATCTTCTCCTGGGAATCCGCTTTAACGGCTACCTACAATAAAAATGAGATTCTGGACCTGAACAGCGAAACTCCGATGTTTATCAACCAGATAGGCAATTCATACGTGACCATGCTGAAAGCCGGTTACCCGATCAACGTTTTCTATGGATACGTTACCGACGGGCTTTTCCAGAACTGGGGAGAAGTCAACCGCCACGCCACCCAGCCGGGCGCAGCTCCGGGGGACATCCGCTTCAGAGACTTGAACAACGACGGAGTGATTAACGACGAAGACCGTACGATCCTTGGCAATCCGAATCCGAACTGGTTCTTCTCACTCTCCAACAACCTATCTTACAAAGGATGGGAACTCTCCGTTTTCCTGCAAGGAGTGGCAGGCAACAAGATTTATAATGCCAACAATGTGGACAACGAAGGAATGGCTGCCGCCTACAACCAGACCACAGCCGTACTGAACCGCTGGACAGGAGAAGGCACAAGCTACTCCATGCCGCGTGCCATCTGGGGCGACCCGAACCAGAACTGCCGCGTATCCGACCGATTTGTGGAAAACGGCTCGTATCTCCGTCTGAAAAATATCACCCTTTCGTATACACTGCCTAAAAAGTGGTTGCAAAAGATTCAACTGGAAAACGCCCGTATCTCCTTCTCTTGCGAGAATGTGGCGACTATCACCGGATATTCGGGCTTCGACCCCGAGGTGGATGTCAACGGTATAGACAGCAGCCGTTACCCTATCTCGCGTACATTCAGTATGGGCTTGAACTTTAACTTTTAAATCAGGAGGAAGAAAATGAAAAAGAAACTGACTTTTATAATGATACTTGTCGTACTTGCCTTGACATCGTGCAGTGATTTTCTGGATAAGTACCCCAAATACGGTGTGGACCCCGAATCGGAAGTGACCAATGAGATTGCCGTAGCACTGACTACTGCCTGCTATAAGACGTTGCAGTCGTCCAATATGTATAATCAGCGCCTGTGGAGCCTCGACATCCTTGCCGGCAACAGCGAGGTAGGTGCCGGAGGAGGAACCGACGGACTGGAAACTGTTCAGGCGGCTAACTTTATAGCGCAGAGCGACAACGGTTTTGCCCTGTACGTATGGCGTTCTCCGTGGGTAGGCATCGGACGTTGTAATATCGTGCTTTCCAATCTGCCTTCGGCTGCCATCTCCGATGAGATAAAAGACCGTTGCATGGGTGAGGCATATTTCCTGCGTGCTCATTACTACTATATCCTCGTCCGCCTTTATGGTGGCGTACCTTTGCGGTTACAGCCCTTTGAGCCAGGACAGTCGACGGATATTGCCCGCAATACGGTGGATGAGGTATATGCGCAGATTCTATCGGACTGTAAGAATGCGGTGGATATGCTTCCCCCAAAGAGCAGTTATGGAGAAAATGACAAGGGACGTGCCTGCAAAGAGGCGGCAATGGCTATGCTGGCAGATATTTACCTGACGCTGGCGCCCAATCATCGGGATTATTACAGTGAAGTTGTTACGTTGTGCGACCAGATTACTGCGATGGGATATGATTTGTCTCAGTGCAAGTATGCCGATAATTTCGATGCTACGATCAATAACGGTGCGGAATCCCTTTTCGAAGTACAATACTCCGGCAGTACGGAATACGATTTCTGGGGAGGGGACAACCAGTCTTCCTGGCTGTCGACCTTCATGGGACCCCGCAACTCCGGTATGGTGGCAGGCGCTTACGGATGGAATCTGCCTACGGAAGAATTTATCAAAGAGTACGAAGCGGGCGATTTGCGCAAAGATGTGACCGTGTTATATCAAGGCTGTCCTGCTTTCGACGGCATGGAATACAGACATTCATGGTCGGGTACAGGTTACAACGTCCGGAAGTTCCTTGTGTCGAAGACCGTTTCGCCGGAATATAATACCAACCCGAATAACTTCGTGGTATACCGTTATGCGGATGTCCTGTTGAAGAAGGCGGAAGCCCTGAACGAACTGGGACATCCCGATCAGGCTGCCGCACCTCTGAATATCGTCCGTCATCGTGCCGGACTGGCGGATGTACCGACTACCTTGAATCAGGAAACAATGCGGGAAAAGATTATTCACGAACGCCGGATGGAACTTGCTTTTGAGGGACATCGCTGGTTTGACATGATTCGCATCAATAATGGTAACTATGCGATTGAGTTCCTGAAATCCATCGGCAAGAATCAGGTGACGAAGGAACGTCTGCTGCTGCCCATCCCGCAGACAGAGATGGACTCTAACAATCTGATGACTCAGAATCCCGGTTATTAATCGCTTTTACAATCATTCATTTAGACAGATCATATGATGAAGAAATATATATATCAGATGTTGTGCTCTCTTTTCATCGGCGGAGCGATGGTTTCCTGCGCCGAGGATTATATGGAGACGGACAAGGGACATGATACGCTGACTCTTACGGTGAATCAGCAGGAGATCGTATTGAACGAAAAGAATCACAGTCAGGAGGCGTTAACGCTTTCATGGACTACGGGAACGAACTACGGAAGCGGAAACCGTATTTCTTATACACTGGAAATAGCCAAGGCGGGAACCGACTTCGCCCGTGCCTATTCCGTAGATTTAGGAACGGGAACTTATCAGTGGACGAAGAAAACGGAAGAACTCAATCAGTTTCTGAACACGCAGCTAGGCGTCGGCTATGCCGAAAAAGTATCGCTGGAAGCACGCATTACCGCTACTGTTGCCGGAATGGAAGAAAAGGAGCAGCGTGCCACAGTTTCGCTGGATGTGACTACTTATCAACCGGTTACTCCGACGCTTTACCTCATCGGAGAAGCTGCCCCTAACGGATGGAGCGCCGATCAAGCGACGCCTATGGAGCGCACGGACAACGGACAGTTTACGTGGACAGGAAAGCTGAATACCGGTGTATTCAAGTTTATAACGACATTGGGAGAATTTCTTCCGTCCTACAACCGGGATGCCGCTGCCGGAGAAGAACTACGGCTTATCTACCGCACATCGGGCGACGAACCGGACGAACCGTTTACAGTCAGCAAGGAAGCGACCTATATAGTCAAGGTAGACCTGCTCGACCTGACAATGACCATGACCGAAACGGAAAACATCGGATGGCGCTTTGAAGAATTCTATATTGTCGGCTCCTTTACCGGCGACAATGGCTGGGGATTCGAGGCACTGTCTAAAGATGCCGTTCAGATGAATCTGTTCCATTATGGTGCCGTGATTCCGTGGAAGGCGGACGGTGATTTTAAGTTTACTTCCGTGACGGACTTCGGTCAGTCGGATGCTTTCTTCCATCCCACCGAAGGGAACGCTCCGTATACTTCCACTTCAGTTGTATTGGGAGGTGAAGACAATAAATGGCAAATGAAGGAAAGCGAATGCGGCAAGGCCTATAAAGTGCTGTTCCTCACAGCCAAGGGAAAGGAAAAGATGCTGATGCGTCCGTTTACCCCCTACGAAGGACTGTATCTGGTAGGCGATGCCACTCCGAACGGATGGAGCATCGACAACGCCACCCCGATGGCTAAAAGTGCCGACAGCCCTTACATCTTTACCTGGAGCGGTACACTGAATACAGGGGAGATGAAGATCTCCTGCGACAAGCAGTCCGACTGGAACGGAGACTGGCTGATGGCGGACAAGAGCGGAAAGGCACCGACCGGTGAAGTGGAGACAGCCTTATTTACCAGTAAAACGGATGCGGAACTGAAGAATATGTATCCGGATACAGACCTCGGCAGTCTGGACAATAAATGGAATATTCAGGAAGCTGGCTCGTATCGGATTACGATTGACCAGTTGAAAGAAACGATTTCGATTGTAAAACAATAAACAAGTATTCAAGATGAAGAAGATAATATATTTGGTGGCTGCCTTCCTGTGTCTGTCTTGCAGCGACGATCATGAATCGAACCCACAGAACGGAGGAGCGTCGGGCAGTGTGACCGAAGTAACTCCGGTGACATCGGACTTATGCGTGGAACTGACAACCGATAAGGCTTTTTATAAACCGAACGAGACAGTGACTTTCACTGCCGCCGATGCCTTGCCTGCCGGAACAAAGGTACGCTATCGCCTTTCGGGAGAAATAGTCGGAGAAGAACCGGTCAGCGGTACGAACTGGACATGGAAGGCTCCTTCCACCGATTTCAAAGGATACATGGCAGAACTTTACCGGCAGGAAAACGGTACGGATGTCATCGTCGGTACGATTGCGGTAGATGTATCCAGCCATCCGGCACGTTTCCCCCGATATGGCTTCGTGGCAGATTTCGACGGAGACAAGACAGAAGAGAAAACACTGGAAGAGATGGCCTATCTGAACCGCCATCACATCAACTGGGTACAGTTTCAGGACTGGCACAATAAACATCATTGGCCGCTGGGCGGCACACGCACGCAGTTGGACGAGGAATATCTCGACATTGCGAACCGCCCTGTCCATACAAGCTCTGTGAAGAATTATATCAAGGCACAACAACATTTCGGAATGAAGTCCATGTTCTATAATCTTTGTTTCGGGGCATTGAAGGATGCGGCTTCCGACGGGGTGAAAGAAGAATGGTATCTGTTTAAGGACGCTTCGCATACCACGAAAGACAGTCACGACCTGCCAAGCGGATGGAAGAGCAATATCTATCTGGTAGATCCTTCCGACAAGGAATGGCAGCAATATATGGCGGAACGGAATGACGACGTGTATGCGAACTTCGCCTTCGACGGCTATCAGATCGACCAGTTGGGCAAGCGGGGAACGCTTTACAACTACGACGGTACGCCGGTCAACCTCCGCGAAGGATATGCTTCTTTTATCGAAGCCATGAAGCAGGCGCATCCCGACAAGAGTCTGGTGATGAATGCCGTAAGCCGCTACGGTGCCCGTCAGATCGGAGAAACCGGCAAAGTAGATTTCTTCTATAATGAGATGTGGGCGGATGAGGCGGACTTTACCCATCTGAAAGCCGTCCTGTATGAAAACGGAGTGTATGGCAATAATCAGCTGAATACGGTTTTCGCTGCCTATATGAACTATAATAAGGCGGATCATCGGGGAGAGTTCAATACAGCGGGCATCCTGCTGACGGATGCGGTGATGTTCGCTTTGGGTGGCTCGCATCTCGAACTGGGTGGTGACCATATGTTGTGCAAAGAATATTTCCCGAACGACAACCTGACGATGAGCGAGGAACTGAAAACGGCGATGGTTCATTACTACGACTTCCTCACGTCTTATCAGAACCTGCTCCGCGACGGCGGAACGGAGAACAGCATCGCTATGAACTGTACCAACGGAGAAATGAAACTCAACGTATGGCCTCCAAAGTTGGGGTCGGTCACTACCTACGCCAAGCAGGTAGACGGCAAGCAAGTAGTGCATCTGCTTAACTTCTCGCAGGCGAACAGCCTTAGCTGGCGGGACGTGGACGGCACCATGCCCGAACCTGCCCTGATCACGAAAGCGACCTTGCAGATGAACCTGCCCGCCAAAGTGAATAAATTGTGGGTGGCATCACCGGACGTACACGGAGGAGCCTTGCAGGAACTGGCATTTACGCAGGAGAACGGGGTAGTCTCCTTCACACTGCCTGCCTTGAAATACTGGACAATGATTGTAGCTGAATAAGGCAGTTGCAACGGAATAACTAAAAACGATAGGTATGAAGATTAGATATAAGTTTGGGGTGTGGATGTTGTGTCTGATGTTTCCGGCGTTGGTCTGGGCAGAAAACGCAAAAAGTATATGTACCTCTTTTACGCAGCAGGGACGTCAGGTGACTTTTCACCTGGCGGACAGTGCCGCGCTGCAACTGCAACTTTGCAGTCCTTCCGTGGTAAGAATCTGGTTCTCGCCGGACGGGAAGCTGCAACGGAGAAACGCTTCCTTTGCCGTGATCAATGAAGAACTGGAAGATGTGGGAACGGTTCATGTGGACGAACAGGCCGCCTGCTATGAGATATTTACCTCGAAGCTGCGCATACGGGTGAACAAGTCGCCGATGAGCATCCAGATATTCGACAAATATCAGAAACTCCTCTTCAGTGACTATGCCGATAAAGGACACGTAAGCGAAGGCACGAAGAAGGTGGAATATAAAACGCTTCGCCGTGACGAGCATTTCTTCGGGCTTGGGGAGAAGACCGGCAAGATGGACCGCAGAGGAGAATCTTACAAGATGTGGAACAGCGATAAACCTTGTTACAGTGTGGTGGAAGACCCTCTTTACAAGAGCATCCCTTTCTTTATGAGCAGTTACCGGTATGGTATTTTCCTTGATAATACGTATAAGACAGAATTTAAGTTCGGAACGGAAAGCCGTGATTATTACAGCTTCGAGGCGCCGGACGGGGAGATGATTTACTACTTCATCTTCGGCAAGGACTATAAGGAAATCCTGAGTCAGTATGTAGGACTGACGGGCAAACCTATTATGCCTCCGAAATGGGCATTGGGCTTTGCGCAATGTCGTGGCCTGCTGACAAGCGAGAAACTGAGCCGCGAAATAGCCGAAGGCTACCGGACACGCGGCATCCCCTGTGATATTATCTATCAGGACATCGGCTGGACGGAACATCTACAGGACTTCGAATGGCGGAAAGGAAACTACGAGAACCCGAAAAAGATGCTTGCCGACCTGAAAGCAATGGGATTCAAGGTAGTCGTATCGCAAGACCCGGTCATCTCGCAAGCCAACAAGAAGCAATGGGAGGAAGCGGACCGTCTGGGATATTTTGTCAAGGACAGCACGAACGGGAAGAGTTATGACATGCCGTGGCCTTGGGGCGGAAATTGTGGGGTAGTGGATTTTACCTTACCTGCCGTAGCCGACTGGTGGGGAACCTATCAGCAGAAACCCATTGACGATGGCATCTCCGGCTTCTGGACGGATATGGGAGAACCCGCATGGAGCAACGAAGAGCAGACCGAACGCCTTGTGATGAAACATCACCTGGGGATGCACGACGAAATCCATAATGTCTACGGACTGACTTGGGATAAAGTGGTCAAAGAGCAGTTCGAGAAACGGAATCCGAACCGTCGCGTCTTTCAGATGACCCGTGCCGCTTATGCGGGATTGCAGCGTTATACGTTCGGTTGGACGGGAGATTGCGGAAATGGAGACGATGTATTGCAGGGCTGGGGGCAACTGGCTAATCAGATTCCGGTGATTCTTTCCGCAGGGCTGGGAGTGATTCCGTTTACTACCTGTGACATTACGGGGTATTGCGGAGACATCGAAGACTATCCATCTATGGCGGAACTTTATACCCGATGGATACAGTTCGGTGCATTCAATCCTTTGAGTCGTATTCATCATGAGGGGGATAATCCGGTAGAACCGTGGCTCTTCGGTCCGGAAGCGGAAAAGAACGCGAAGGAGGCCATCGAACTGAAATATCGTTTATTGCCTTATATCTATACGTATGCCCGCGAAGCTCATGATACGGGATTGCCCATCATGCGTCCTCTCTTTTTGGAATATCCGGCGGATATGGAAACGTTCTCTACCGATGGCCAGTTCTTGTTCGGACAAGAGCTGCTGGTAGCTCCGGTGGTGAAGAAGGGGGCACGTACGAAGAATGTCTATCTGCCCGAAGGCACTTGGATTGACTACAACAATAAACAAACAGTCTATACCGGAGAACAGTGGACTACCGTGGAAGCTCCCTTGTCGTGCATCCCGATGTTTGTAAAGCAGGGTTCCATCATCCCCACCATGCCGGTGATGAACTACACGCATGAGAAACCGGTCTATCCGCTGATCTTTGAAGTATTTCCGGCACCAAAAGGAGAGGAGGCCTCGTTCACTTTGTACGAAGATGAGGGAGAAGACCTCGGCTATCAACGGGATGAGTTTGCCAAAACTCCCGTTCGCTTCCGGACGGAGGAGGGTGGTTATCTTCTTTCGGTTGGTGCCCGTGAAGGAAAAGGGTATGCAGTGCCCGCTCCCCGAAACTTTATTTTCCGTATGTATCTGAAGACGGCTCCCAAAGGAATTACCGTGCAAGGCAAGAAAGTAAAGAAGGTGAAGCCGGAACGTCTGGAAGAGAATCCGGACGATGACACTGAAAGTATGGTGTGGAGTTGGGATAAGGCGACCGGTATTTGCAGCCTTCGTATGCCGGACCGAGGGGAAGAAAGTCGGATTTCCCTGCGTTTATGACTTGAACTCAACGCCTACATAAAGATATAAATTTGAAGAATTGCTGTCATCTGTCACTAAACCTGTGACAATAGTCTGATAATTAAATCATAAGACCGTGACAGCAACCTGTGACAGCAGCGTGACGGAAAGATTTGCCGTCACGCTGTCATTCATTTCAGCTATTAATAAGCCGAGTTTGTTTTAAGGTATGAAACTACAGTTCCCATTGCTTGAAACTTTGGTTCCCATTACTTGAAACTATAGTTTCATACGCTTGGAACTTTTGGTTTCAAGCCTTTGGAACTACAGTTTCTCACTGATGAAACTCTAGTTTCAAGCAATGAAACTAATTAAGAAATCAATTGATGAACTCGTAATCTGTCAGTTGATATCTTTTCTGCTTGTATTCTTTTGTTCTTTTAAGTTTTACCTTTCCTTTTGCGGCTTCCAGCGTTACTTCGTTGAATTGTCCTTTTTGGAAATCGTAACTTATACCGTCATCTTCGAGAAGGAGGAACGTTGCCGAAGGAGCGCCGTATACTTTGCAATGCAGATCGAATACGGTTTGAGCATCTACATAGGGGACAGGTGCGGCCAATGGCAATAACGTTCCCTGGCGGACGTAGAGTGGCAACTGATCTAATTCCGTCGTAATCTCATATTCACGGTTGCCTTCATATTTCTCATTGGTATTGAAGTTGTACCATGTTCCTTCGGGGAAGTAGACCGTTCTCGTTTTCTTGTTCTGGTATAAAGGGGCAGCCATCAATCCGTCTCCCATCATATACTGGTCACTGATAGTGCGCAAACGTTCATCTTTGGGATAATCCATCAATAACGGACGGAAAGGAGGTACACCTTCTTTATAATATGTATAAAAAGCACTGTACAGATAAGGAATCAGCTGCATACGCAGATTAATCAGTGTGCGGGCATATTCTTCATACCTCTTTGCTTCCGGCAGGAACTCGCCACGTTCGTTCTTTCCACGGTCGAATTGCAGCCACGGAGCGTATTGCAGATACCATGCATTGACCATAGCCTGCGGAGAAAGAATCACCGTTTGCAGACGATGGAAGAAATCTTCGGCAGAATGTGCCTCACGCACTTCAGGACACCACAACAGTCCTCCGAATGCCGAGTTGCAAAGTGCCTGAATGTACTCTTTGGGATCGTATGTATCACTATAAAGTACGGCGTTGCGTGAAGACATGAACATACCGGACGACCGGTAATCCTGATAGGTGCGGGTATTTTTTTCACGATAGATACTGTCCATCGCATTCACATAAAGGGAACCGAATACCTGGTGCATCTTTTCTCCGTCGATGCCCGAAGGGAACTGTGCCATATCCGGGAAGCACCATGTGGCGGAAGCAAAAGATATGTTCGAGTTGTCACATTCGTCCAGTTTGAAGCCGGAGATGCCTTCTTCTATCAGTGTGCGGTGGTAATCGGTAAATATTTTGTGTGCTTCCGGCTGGATGAAGTCCGGTACCAGTCCGTTCCATACAAGGAAATCGCCTGAGTAGGGCTCCAGCGCCTTCCGGATGGGGGAAGAAGGATGAACATACGCGTGTTCCCACAGGTTTACTTTGTATCCTTTCTGCTGCAACTGGTCCAGCATTTCTTTGTGCCTTGGGAAACGGTCGTCGCTCCAGCGATAAGAACAGGAGTAAGTGGCCGTCTGCCATCCCGGTTCGAGTCCCAGTACGTCACACGGAATCTGTTTCTCGCGGAAATAGTTGGCAAAACGCATGACGGAGTCTTGCGTCGCATCTCCTTTGACACGGTATTTGAATCCGAGTCCCCACATCGGAGGAAGACATCCGCCGCCGGAGAGGAGGTTGTATCTCTTGACTACATCCAGCACTTCCGGTCCAGTGATGATAAATACCTCAATGCCTTTGGCGCCGGGTACGTCGATATGGACTTTATTTCCGTTGCTTCTGTTCTTATACAAGTCTTCTGTGGTGGTAGCAATGTGTTTTCTTTCTTCCGCTTGCAGTTGACGACTATGCTCGGTTTTCTGATTGGAGCCGCATAGGAAAGTGGTATACCGTGCCGTGTTGACCAGAATACCGTACCCTTTGGTAGAGACGTAGAATGTCTGCGGAGCATGTGTATATCCGAGTCCGTTCAGCGGATTGTCGTTTACTATCGGGCGCTTGCGCAGGCCACGCTGACCGAAAGTTTCGAATTGAAGTCCGAAACCGTATATTTGTTCGTTGTCCTCCAGAGGGACTTCGATCAGACAGCCACGGTCGGTTATCTTTATTTGCACTTCGTCGGGGCTGAAGGGCGGCTTTGCAGTCGGGAGTTGTTTCATTGCTTCTACGGCAGGTTTTCCGCCGAATAAGGAATAAGGGGTAAAAGTGTCAATTTCTCCCGCTTGCAGCTTGATGATTCCCGGAGCAATTTCTTCTTGAGCGGATGCTTGCCCGGCAAACAGGAGACCTACTGTGGATAGAAAAAGGTTGAGTAATAGTTTTCTCATTATAGTTTATTTTATCATGGTTATATTAAAATAGACTTTTGAAATGCGATTTTCCACTAAAATGCAATAAAAGAATATTGCAAATATAGGAATAAAACAGATGCGGTATCAAGTATTAATACCTGAGAAGTCAGATAAAGTGACCTGTCATGACATATATTAATGTTTGTGACGGGAGATATTAATATCTTCTTTTTTTGACCGTGATTCTAAAAATAAGGTTTTATATTTGTCCTTGTTTAAGAATGAAAAAGAATAAAACCATGAAAAAGAATTGTTTTCTCCTTCTCTTTTTGCTTTGTGCCTGCCTCGTTCAGGCACAGGATACGTATCGTACCGACAAGGATGTACCTTACATTTCCGGCTCCGAAACAGATGCTTATCGTCTGGAACGTTGTAAACTGGATGTTTATTATCCCGAGAATAAAAAAGATTTTTCCACCATTGTATGGTTTCATGGCGGTGGTATGGAAGGAGGAAGTAAATTTGTTCCCAAGGAACTGACGGATCAAGGCTTTGCAGTAGTGGCGGTTAATTATCGTTTGAGTCCGAAAGCAAAGAATCCGGCTTATATAGAAGATGCCGCCGAAGCTGTGGCATGGACATTCCGGAATATCGAAAAGTATGGCGGTCGCAAGGATCGTATCTTTGTTTCCGGTCATTCGGCGGGAGGTTACCTTACGTTGATTTTGGCAATGGATAAGAAATACATGGCTGCATACGGAGCCGATGCGGATAGTGTAGCTGCCTATCTTCCGGTCAGCGGGCAGACAGTCACTCATTTTACCATCCGCAAAGAACGTGGCCTGCCCAACGGAATCCCCATCATTGACGAATTTGCTCCGGTAAATAAGGCCCGCAAGGATACCGCTCCTGTTGTGCTGATTACGGGGGATAAGAATCTGGAAATGGCTGACCGGTACGAAGAGAATGCACTGCTGGCATCGGTATTGAAGAATATCGGCAATCGGAAAGTCTCTTTATATGAACTGCAAGGATTTGACCACGGACAGGTACTCGGTCCTGCCTGCTATCTGATCGTTAATTATGTGAAGAGGTTCAAGTAATAGACCTGTGATATTCTTTCATTTGATATGGATAATGTGTATATTTGCACGAAACTCATATCAAAAATGTGTAAGTTCTCACATTTCAGATATCAAAAATGTGACTCGGTATGTTTGAAAGAGGAATTATTCAGCTGTTAGCGGCTTGGAAAACGGATGTAAACAGGAAGCCTTTGGTTATTCATGGGGCGAGACAAGTGGGTAAGACGTGGGCTTTGAAGTATTTCGGTCAGAAATACTTTGAAGATGTTGCCTATTTTAGTCTGGATAAAGATGAAAGCGGACTTTGTGATATCTTTAAAACGACTAAAGACCCCGAGCGCATTATACAGCAATTGTCCTTTTTGCATGGACGAAAAATTAATCCTCAGACTACTTTGCTGATATTGGATGAGATTCAGGAGTGCAATGAAGCGCTGAACTCTTTGAAATATTTCTGCGAAGAAGCACCCGAATATGCAGTGGCTTGCGCTGGTTCTTTACTTGGAATTTACCTGAATCACATAGGCAATTCCTTTCCGGTTGGAAAAGTAAATCATCTGTCTATGTATCCGCTGACTTTTACGGAGTTTCTGAATACGAAAGATCCGGCGATGTATCAATATATGTGCTCTGTCAAAGAAATAGCGCCTCTTCCCCAAATCTTCTTCGACAAACTGCGGGAAGCCTTCATTGCCTATTCTATTTGTGGCGGTATGCCCGAACCTGCTTCTTTGATGGTTGACTTTAATGATATGCAAAAAGTGGATTCATCGCTTCGGGATATATTGAATGACTATGCTCTGGATTTTGTGAAACATACTACACCTACGTTGGCGCCCCGTATCAATTATGTATGGAACTCTCTGCCCTCTCAATTGGCGAAAGAAAATCGTAAGTTTGTTTATCAACTGGTCCGTCCCGGAGCACGTGCGCGTGAATACGAAGATGCTATTTTATGGTTGGAACAAGCTGGTCTTGTCAACAAAGTAGTTCTGAGCAAGTCGCCTAGGCTGCCACTGAAAGCCTACGATGATTTGAGCACTTTTAAGCTCTATGCATTAGACATAGGGTTGTTGAGGCAATTGTCCGAACTGGATGCAAGTGTTTTGTTGTTGTCCACTCCCGGATATACGGAATATAAAGGGGCATTGGCAGAGAATTATGTATTGCAAAGTCTTACAGCACAATTTCAGGCTTCGTTCCGTTACTGGACTTCCGGTAATAAAGCAGAAGTGGATTTTTTACTTCAGCATGGTAATCATATTTATCCGATAGAAGTGAAAGCAGACCAGAATATAACAGGTAAAAGTCTGATTCAGTACGAGAAACTTTATCAACCTGCTTGCCGGATTCGATATTCGATGCTGAATTTGAAACAAGACGGCAATCTGATTAATATTCCTTTATTTCTTGCGGATAAGACGAAAGAGCTGCTGAATAATAACGTGGGATAAAGAATAGAGAGAAACGGCCAAGTGATGAAAAATACAGGTCATTTAAGGAAAATATCTGTGAAATGTAACGTTTCTCATAGTCTGTGAATCATTTATTATATCAGAAATCGGTCGTATTGGCTACATTTACTCCGATTTTACAAACTAATAAATAAAATAGCTATGAAGACATTAAGCAGAACTGTACTTACTCTTTTTGTTTTATCCTTCTCCTGTTTGGCAGCGATAGCCGGAGAAGTATCTTTTAAAATAACCAAGCAATATCTGAACTTCCCCATCTCCCATAAAGAGAACAGAGGAAGGATGACTTTTGAAGTAAACGGCAAGCCGGATTTATCCGTCGTTATCCGTCTGGCGCCGGATGAAGCGGAATACTGGGTGTTTAAAGATGTGTCGGCTTTCAAAGGAAAGACGATCAAGATAACCTACGACGGCAATGAGAAGGGATTGAGTAAAATATACCAGTCCGACGAAATCGAAGGACAAGCTGAACTGTATAAGGAAAAGAACCGTCCGCAATTCCACTTCACTACCCGGAGAGGCTGGATCAATGACCCTAACGGATTAATCTATTATGAGGGCGAATACCACCTGTTCTACCAGCACAATCCTTTTGAAAGAGACTGGGAGAATATGCACTGGGGCCATGCGGTCAGCAAGGACCTGATACACTGGACAGAATTACCGGACGCTCTGTATCCCGACCATTTAGGAACGATGTTCTCCGGTTCGGCAGTCATCGACTATGATAATACCGCCGGATTCAATAAAGGCAAGACTCCAGCCATGGTTGCCGCCTTCACTGCCGCCAGCAGTGACAGACAAGTGCAGGGGATAGCCTACAGCCTTGACAAAGGACGTACCTTCACGAAGTACGACAAGAATCCGGTGATTAACTCCAAGGAGAAATGGAACTCTCAGGACACACGCGACCCGAAAGTGTTCTGGTATGCGCCCTCCAAACATTGGGTACTGGTACTGAACGAGCGCGACGGACACTCCATCTATACCTCTTCCAATCTCAAAGACTGGAAATACGAGAGCCATGTTACAGGCTTCTGGGAATGTCCCGAATTGTTTGAACTGCCGGTTGACGGTGACAAAAACCACACGAAGTGGGTGATGTACGGTGCTACCGGTACGTATATGCTAGGCTCTTTCGACGGCAAAGTATTTACTCCCGAAGCCGGAAAATACTGCTATACCACCGGAAGTATCTATGCGGCCCAGACCTTTACCAATATTCCGGCAAGCGACGGCAGACGCATCCAGATAGGCTGGGGAAGAATCTCCCACCCCGGTATGCCTTTCAACGGAATGATGATGCTCCCCACCGAACTGACTTTGCGTACCACCAAAGACGGCATCCGCCTTGTCAACGTTCCCGTAAAGGAGGTCGAATCTTTGTGTAAGCCTCTTCGTTCATGGAAATCTCTTTCTTCGGATGAGGCCAACCGCCATCTGAAAGAGTTTTATGATGCCGACTGTCTCCGCATTAAAACAACGATCAAACTCTCTCATGCCACGGATGCCGGATTCAACCTTTTCGGCCAGCGCATGATCGGCTACGACATGAACTCCAATACCCTGAACGGCCGTTTCTACTCTCCCCAAGACCCGACCAGCATGGAGTTGAGTGCCGATATTTACATTGACCGCACCTCTATCGAAGTCTTTATCGACGGCGGACTGTATTCTTATTCCATGGAACGCCGCCCTGACACTAACAACAGAGAAGGATTCCATTTCTGGGGAAACCGTATCGAAGTGAAAGACCTGCAAGTCTTTTCCGTAGAATCCATTTGGTAGACGGAAATCAAAAGCTATCTTTGTTTTCAGTTATTTAAATAGGAAAGAGAATATGAAAACGCGTAGTGAAGTTTTTCAGTTTGAGAAAGAGTTGAAATGGGAGCACCCCGCTCCGGGAATCCGTCGTCAGATAATGGGATACGACGGACAGTTGATGATGGTCAAGGTAGAATTTGAGAAAGGAGCGGTCGGTACGTTGCATGAACATTACCACAGTCAGGCTACCTACGTGGCAAGTGGAAAGTTTGAACTGACCATCGGCGACCGGAAAGAGATACTGTCGACCGGCGATGGCTACTATGTAGCACCCGACGAACCGCATGGATGCGTCTGTCTGGAAGCGGGAGTATTGATAGACACATTCAGTCCCATGCGGGCGGATTTTCTGGAATAGTTCCTGATGAATGGTAGGTTACCGGATAATGATGGTATAAATTTACCACATATATGGTATTTCCTGTCAACAAAAACTGCACTATCTTTGTAATATCTTAAAACAAAGGAAATTAAAAACAGATATATATGGAAAAGATTGCAAGGAAATTGACGGATTTGATAGGTAACACTCCGTTGTTGGAACTAAGTAATTATAATAAGAGTAACGGCTTGAAGGCTCGTCTGATCGTGAAAATCGAATCATTCAATCCCGCGGGCAGTGTAAAAGACCGCGTGGCATTGGCAATGATTGAAGATGCCGAAGTGAAAGGAGTCTTGACTCCCGGCGCAACGATCATCGAGCCTACCAGTGGAAATACGGGAGTAGGATTGGCATTCGTTGCTGCCGCCAAGGGGTACAAACTGATTTTGACGATGCCCGATACGATGAGCGTCGAACGTCGTAACCTTTTGAAAGCTCTGGGAGCGGAACTCGTGCTCACTCCCGGTGCCGACGGAATGAAAGGGGCGATTGCCAAAGCGGAAGAGTTGAAAGCTGCCACTCCGGGCAGCGTTATCTTACAGCAATTTGAAAATCCTGCTAATCCCGCTATGCATCTACGCACTACCGGACTGGAAATATGGAGAGATACCGAGGGGAAAGTCGATATCTTCGTTGCCGGTGTAGGTACTGGCGGGACAATTAGCGGAGTAGGAGAAGCATTGAAGATGCGCGATCCCAGTGTGAAGGCGGTGGCGGTAGAACCTGCCGACTCTCCGGTACTGTCCGGCGGAAAGCCCGGACCTCACAAGATTCAGGGAATCGGCGCCGGTTTCGTACCGAAGACTTATAATGCTTCTGTCGTAGATGAAATTATTCAGGTGCAGAATGACGATGCTATCCGTACCAGTCGTGCACTGGCGGAGAAAGAAGGGCTGTTGGTCGGCATATCTTCGGGAGCAGCCGTCTATGCGGCTACCGAACTGGCGAAACGTCCCGAAAACGAAGGGAAGATGATCGTAGCCTTATTGCCTGATACGGGAGAGCGTTATTTATCCACTATCCTGTACGCGTTTGAAGAGTATCCTTTGTAAAGGAACGTTTTTTTTGAAAGAAATATAGAGAATAATCCTGTGGTTACTTGGCAAAACCGTATATTTGCCAAGTAACCATTTTTATTTAATACTATGCAAAACAAGACGTTAGGGATTCTGATGATTATTCTCCTGCTGCTTTCTGCCTGTAAAGATGAAGAAACTCCTCTCTCTTCAACGAAGCAATTAATCAGCTTTTCGATTCAGAAGAGTGACAATCAAGGTAAAATTAAGAATGATGTGAGAGGTTCCATTAAAGGGAATGTGATAACGCTGTCAATGGATCAATATGATGACCTGAAGTCATTGATTGCTACATTCAAGTATGAGGGAACGTCTGTAAGTGTGAATGGAGTCGGGCAGGAATCCGGCATCACTTCGAATGATTTTTCCCGGCCGCTGATGATTCTCGTAGAAGCAGAAGACGGCAGCAGGGAACAATATACAGTCGAAGTTGTCTTGAAAGATGCGCAGGTCTTATCCGAATTTCGTTTTTTGAGAAAAGATAATGCTTTGCTGACTGCTGATGTTTCATGTACGATTGAAGATGAGACTATTGTATCCTCCTACACATTTCCACAATCGAAACTGATTCCTGTCTTTACGACTGATGCCGTGAAAGTAATGGTAGATGATGTAGAACAGGTCAGCGGTGTGACGGAGATTGATTTCACCTCTCCAGTCACTTATCAGTTTGTGATGCGGAATGGAGAAGTAGTCCGATACATCCTGACGCTGGACTTTATCCTGATTCCTCAGTTTACGATCACGACAGAAGACCCTAGTATAACGGAAATACCAAGTAAGGATTATTATTTGAATGCGACTCTCACCGTGGATGGCAAGGGGATTTATGAGAACTATACAGGCAAGACAGAGGTGAAAGGAAGGGGAAACTCCACATGGGGATATCCGAAGAAACCTTACCGGTTAAAGCTTGATAAGAAATCTGAGATTTGTGGTTTGGGAAAAGCGAAGAATTATGTATTACTGGCTAATCATATCGATCCTACCTTGATGCTTAACTCAGTTGCCTTCAAAGTCGGGCAATTGCTGAATATTCCTTTCACCAATCATGCCATTCCGGTGGATGTGGTTCTGAATGGCAAATACAAGGGTTCCTATCTACTGACGGAACAGATAGAAATCAAAGAAAACCGTGTGGATTTGGATGAGAATAACAGCGTGATGTGGGAGCTTGATTCCTATTTTGATGAAGATCCGAAATTCAAGTCCGAAGCATTCAATCTTCCGGTGATGGTGAAAGACCCCGATTTGACTACAGAGCAGTTTGAGTATTGGAAGAAAGATTTTAATGCATTTACCGTGCAGTTTGCAAAGGAGCCGTTAGAAGGAAATATGTATGTGGATATGATTGATATTGAATCGGTTGCAAAATATCTGATTACCTTTAATTTAGTACACAATATGGAGATTAACCATCCGAAAAGCATCTTTATTCATAAAGAGGGGAAGGGTAAGTATGTTATGGGACCGATCTGGGACTTTGACTGGGCGTATGATTATGAAGGTAAAGAGACACATTTCGGGAGTTATGAAACTCCGCTCTTTTCTGATGATATGAATGGAGTGGGAACCGCTTTTTTCCGACGCTTCCTACAAGACAGTCGGGTGAGAACTATTTATAAAAACTTTTGGCAAGACTTTAAGTCAAATAAATTAAATGAGTTGTTGCAGTATATAGATGATCAGGCCAAGCTTATTAAACCATCTGTAACGAGAAATAGTGAATTATGGGAAAACACCCGTTCCTTTGATGCGAAAGTGATAGAACTGAAGAATTGGTTGAAAAATAGGGCAGAGTATATAGATGGTGAAGTAAATCAATACTGATAGAGTTTCATATATTAGCATTTCACTTCTCAGTCATTGACACTTGACTTTCGTTGACACTTGACTTCTCAGATAGAGGCTGACTAAAAAGTCGGTTGTATCTCTATTCTCCTCCTTCGGGAAGGAGGAGTACCCGTAGGGGGAGGTGGTAGGTGAATACATAACTCTGTCATTTACAATAAAATAGGAACATACATCATTTTTCCTACCACCTCGGTCTTCGACCACTCCTCCTTCCGGAAGGAGGAGAGTGTAGATACTCCCGACTTTTTAGTCACTCCCTGCCTGATAGACTGACTTATAACATCATGAAAATACATGATTTTGCAAGTGATTCCATGAGATTTGTACATCTCATGGTTTTTCGTCTGCCCGCAGACCGAAAACTTTTCCTGTCATCTGATCTACAGGTACTTTCCATACTTTGACATTCCGTACGGCAGGATCGGAATAGCTGAACTGATCCTTCGTGTAATGGCGCATGATAATGTCCAGTGCACGGCGCTTTTCCTCCATATCTTCTATGAATTCTACTTTTCCACGGCACATTGCACTCTCCGAGCGCATACTGTAGCTGCAAGCTACCTGCTTGTGCTGATAGACAAGTTTGTGTCCGAGGCTGAACGTGATACACACGTTGTTATTACGTTGCAGCATTTCTATCTTTCCCCCTTCGGGGCCGGAATGGAGGTAAAGAGTATCGTTTTCATAACCGAAGTTCATAGGAACTACGTATGGATTGCCTTCTAAGTCTGTTATGCCTACAAAGCAGGCATCAGCTTGAAGAATAACGGATTCGATTCGTTGCTTGTCTTCGATAACGATTGTTTTCATTCTAATGTCGGTTTTTAAAGGTTTGTGCCAAGCCTTTGGCACAAGCGTGCCAATAGGGTGGCACAGAAGAGTATACTATTAATTCGTTTTTACAGTACTTGTTTCTATTTCTCAATCAGCGCAAAGTCTAATTGCTTCTTCTCCAGATTGGCGCGTGCCACACGAATGGTGATGGCATCTCCCAGGCTGTATATCTTGTTCTTACGGCGTCCGCGGAGGCAATAATTCTTTTCGTCGAATTCATAATAGTCATCATCCAGGTCACGGATCGGAACCATACCTTCGCATTTGTTCTCGTTGAGTTCAACGTAAAGCCCCCATTCCGTTACACCGGAGATCACACCGTCATAAATCTGTCCGAGACGTTCGCTCATGAATTCTACCTGTTTGTATTTGATAGAAGCACGTTCGGCATTGGCTGCAATCTGTTCCATGTTCGAACTATGGTCGCAGAGGTCCTCGTACTTGCTTTCGGATACGCTACGACCGCCATCCATATACTTCGTAACCAAGCGGTGCACCATCATATCCGGGAATCGGCGGATGGGTGAAGTGAAGTGGGTGTAATAGTCGAATGCCAGTCCGTAGTGACCAATATTGTGCGTAGAATAACGCGCTTTCTGCATGGCGCGGATGGATACGGTTTCAATCAGGTTTTCCTCCTTCTTGCCATGAATATCGTCCAGCAAATGGTTGATAGACTTTGATATATCTGTTTTCGTTCCGCTTGTACGTACCTTATAGCCGAAGCGGGCGATGAACTGTGACAGGTTTTCCAACTTTTCCGGATCGGGCAGATCGTGGATACGATAAGGAAGTACTTTAGGTTTCTTGTTTTTAGGCACTCGTCCCACTTTCTCTGCAACTGTTCTGTTAGCGAGCAGCATGAATTCTTCTACCAGCTTGTTGGCATCTTTGGATTCTTTGAAGTATACGCTGATAGGTTTGCCCTTTTCGTCGATTTCAAACTTCACCTCGTAGCGGTCGAAGTTGATAGCTCCTGCTGCGAAACGTTTCTCGCGAAGTGCTTTGGCGATGGTATCCAGCATGAGAACTTCTTCTTTAAAATCGCCTGTTTTCGTTTCGATGATCTGTTGCGCCTCTTCGTATGTGAAGCGACGGTCGGAGTTGATGACGGTATGTACGATGCGGGAGTCTCTTACTTCTCCTTTTTCGGTAATGTCAAAGATGACGGAAAATGCGAGTTTCTCTTCATTCGGACGCAGGGAGCAGATGAAGTTGCACAGGCGTTCGGGAAGCATCGGAATGGTGCGGTCCACCAGATAAACGGAAGTCGCCCGCTTCTCTGCTTCTTTGTCGATGATGCCGCCTTCTTTTACATAGTGAGTCACGTCAGCGATATGTACGCCTACTTCCCACAATCCGTCTTTGATGGGGCGGATCGAAAGTGCGTCGTCGAAGTCCTTGGCGTCTTTCGGGTCGATGGTGAAAGTCGTTACCTTACGGAAGTCTTCGCGTCTGGCTATCTCTTCCGGAGTAATTTCTGCGGGAATCTTATCGGCTGCTGTTTCTACCGCTTTCGGATATACGTAGGGCAGGCCGAACTCAGCGAGGATGGCGTGCATTTCTGTTGTATTGTCTCCTGCTACACCGAGGATGTCGATCACTTGTCCGATAGGATTCTTTGCCTTGTCGGGCCATTCGGTTACTTTCACGATTGCCTTGTCACCGGTTTTTCCTCCTTTCAGCTTCTCTTTCGGGATGAAGATGTCGTTGGCAAGCGTACGGTTTTCTGTAACTAAGAATGCATACGACTTGGCTACTTCCAGTGTACCTACAAAGGTGTCATTGGCACGTTCCAGAATCTCGATGACTTCTCCTTCCGCGTCTTTATTCTTCCGCTTGGCGTAGAAAGTGATCTTTACTTTGTCATTGTTCATGGCATGTGCCGAATTGCGTTCGGCAACAAAGATCGGATCGCCTCCACCTTCGGGGATAAAGGAGTTCTTTCCGTTGCTCTTGCGTTGGAAGGTACCGATCATCTCCGTTCCGTGATTGTTGAGGCGGAACTTTCCTTTTTCAATTTCGGAAATATAATCGTCATCTGAAAGGTCGTGTAACAGGTCAGCGCATAGCATTTTCTGCGGATGGGTAGTGAGATGCAACTCCGAGAAAATATACTTCATACTAAGCGTTTCGCTGGGTTTGGCATGGAAAAAGTCTATCAATAACGCTGCCAGCTCTTTCTTACTCATTCTTTTGCCGGCCTTTTTCTCTTTCTTTTCTTTCTTTTTCGCCATAATGTATAGAATTGATTTATTTGAAAATTCTTTGATGGGAGTACAAAGTAAACAAATATTTGAATTTGATAGTTATGAATTGGATAAAACTTTCGCTGACTTCGATAATTTCGTCCTTATTAAAATAAAAAGTATTCCTTCTAAGGTGATTTAGGAGGAATGCTTATAAGAGAGAATAATTGAGAAATGCAAAATGGCTTTTATTTTATATTTATTGTATCTTTGTAGCATCATTCTTTTCTTATACATTGAGGTTATAATTAATGGAGAGCATCTTAATAACAGGAGCAAGCGGATTTATAGGAAGTTTTATTGTCGAAGAGGCATTAAAACGAAAGTTTGGTGTGTGGGCGGGGATTCGTCCCACCAGCAGCAAAAAGTACTTGAAGAACCGGAAGATCCACTTTCTGGAACTGGACTTTGCCCATCCCAATGAATTGCGTGCCCAACTCTCCGGACATAAAGGAACCTATAATAAGTTTGATTATATCATCCATTGTGCGGGAGTCACGAAATGTCCGGATAAGAATACTTTTGATTATGTGAATTATCTCCAGACCAAATACTTTATTGATACCCTGAAAGCGTTGAATATGGTTCCGAAGCAATTCATCTATATCAGTACGCTGAGTGTATTCGGACCTGTACGTGAAAAAGATTATTCGCCGATAGAAGCCGGTGATGTCCCGATGCCAAATACTGCTTATGGTCTTAGCAAGCTTAAGGCTGAACTTTATATTCAAAGTATTCCCGGTTTCCCTTATGTTATTTATCGCCCTACAGGAGTTTACGGTCCTCGTGAACTGGATTATTTCCTGATGGCGAAGTCCATCCGGCAGCATGTTGACTTCTCTGTCGGCTTCCGGCGGCAGGACCTGACTTTTGTTTATGTAAAAGACATTGTGCAGGCCATCTTCCTTGGAATAGAAAAAAAAGTGACTAGAAGAGCTTATTTTCTGACTGACGGGAAGGTGTATAATAGTCGTGTATTTTCGGACTTAATACAAAAAGAACTGGGTAATCCGTTTGTTATTCATGTGAAATGTCCATTAATTGTGCTAAAAGTTATATCTTTGCTCGCTGAATTCATTGCAACACGTTCCGGCAAGAGCAGTACGCTGAATTCTGATAAATATAAAATAATGAAACAACGTAACTGGCAATGTGATATAACCCCTGCCATTAATGAGTTAGGGTATGCTCCCGAATATGACTTGGAGAAGGGAGTCCGTGAAACCATTGACTGGTATAAAAACGAAGGATGGCTTTAGACTTATTTAAGCGAGTGGAAACCCGGAAGGGGTTGTTTGCTGTGGAGAAGATAACATTGATTTATAATCTGTTGACCTCCATTTTGATTCTGTTCCTGTTTCAGCGAATGGATCATCCATGGCACATGTTGCTGGATAGGGCGATGATCGCTGCAATGACTTTTCTGCTGATGTATCTTTATCGGCTGGCTCCTTGCAAGTTTTCGGCGTTTGTACGTGTTGCTATTCAGATGAGCCTGCTTTCCTACTGGTATCCGGATACGTTTGAGTTTAACCGGTTCTTTCCGAATCTCGACCATGTGTTTGCTATAACCGAGCAGTTTATCTTCAATGGGCAACCTGCTATCTGGTTCTGTCATACATTCCCGCATCTTTTGGTCAGTGAAGCATTCAATATGGGATATTTCTTTTATTATCCGATGATGCTCATTGTGACGGTGTTTTATTTTATCTATAAGTTTGAATGGTTTGAGAAGATGTCGTTTGTACTGGTAACTTCTTTCTTTATCTATTATTTGATTTATATCTTTGTTCCGGTAGCAGGGCCGCAGTTCTACTTCCCGGCTATAGGTTTTGATAATGTATCTAAAGGAATTTTCCCGGCTATCGGCGATTATTTCAATAACAATCAGGAGTTACTTCCCGGTCCGGGCTATCAACATGGCTTCTTTTACAGTTTGGTAGAAGGTTCGCAGCAAGTGGGAGAGCGTCCTACGGCAGCTTTCCCCAGTTCGCATGTCGGTATTTCTACCATTCTTATGATTATGGCATGGCGTGGAAGTAAGAAGTTGTTTGCCTGTCTGATCCCTTTCTATATGCTGCTTTGCGGGGCTACCGTGTATATTCAGGCACACTACGTTATCGATGCGATCGTAGGTTTCTTCTCTGCATTCTTGTTGTATGTTGTGGCGACGTGGATGTTCAAGAAGTGGTTTGCGCAGCCGATGTTTAAGTAAAACTAATCTAAAAGAGAATTTACTTTTTCAGGAATTGTTTCGAATATCCGGAACAATTCTTCTTTCGTTTCTGCCCGCAACATGGCAATACGAGTCTCTTTAAAATTAGGAATCCCTTTGAACAACGGACTGGCAGCCAAGTGGCGGCGCACGTGCAAGATGCCCCTGCGTTCATCAAGCAGATTCACACTGTCAATCACTTCCTGGCGAAGTACCTCCATACACCATTCAAAGCTGAGTGGCGGCAATTCCTCCCCTGTTTCCAGATAATGCTTTACTTCCTTGAATATCCAGGGACGTCCGAAGCTGGCACGACCGATCATGACGGCATCTACTCCGTAGCGGTCAAAACACTCCTTGCAGCGTTGGGGCGTTGTCACATCTCCGTTGCCAATGATAGGAATGTGCATCCTTTGATTGTTCTTTACTTCTCCGATCAGTGTCCAGTCTGCTTCTCCGGTGTACATCTGCGCACGGGTTCTACCGTGAATGGTCAGTGCGGCAATGCCGCAATCCTGTAGTTGTTCTGCCAGATCTACAATGATTTTATTGTTGGCGTCCCATCCCAAACGGGTTTTTACTGTGACAGGTATTTTGACTGCGTCCACTACGGCACGGGTAATTTCCAGCATCTTCGGAATATTCTGCAGCATTCCTGCTCCTGCTCCTTTTCCTGCTACTCTCTTCACGGGGCAGCCGAAGTTTATGTCGAGAATATCGGGCTGCGCCTGCTCTACGATCTTCGCAGCTTCGACCATCGTTTCCGTATCTTTACCATAAATCTGAATGGCTACAGGGCGTTCTTCATCGCTGATACTCAGTTTCTGTGCAGTCTTGCTGACAGCGCGTATCAGTGCATCGCTCGATACAAATTCAGTATATACCATGTCAGCTCCGAACTTTTTGCACATCAGGCGGAAAGCAGGATCTGTCACGTCCTCCATCGGGGCGAGTAGTATAGGGTGTTCTCCCAGGTCTATATGGCTTATTTTCATAATCGATACTTCTTTTTGCGGTGCAAAGGTACGGATAAAAACTGAAAGAACTATTTGTTGAGGTAAGTTTCACGGATACGGATTAATTCGTACCTTTGCATTCTCCTATCACATTTAAATGATTATCAGATAGTAAAATGAATATAAAAGATTTTGAAATAATGGCGCCTGTCGGTTCGCGTGAATCCCTTGCGGCAGCCATTCAGGCTGGAGCCGATTCTATCTATTTTGGTATAGAAAACCTTAACATGCGTGCCCGTTCTGCCAATACGTTTACCGTTGATGACTTGCGTGAGATAGCTCAGACGTGTGATGAACATGGAATGAAAAGCTATCTGACCGTTAATACCATTATCTATGATAAGGATATTCCTTTGATGCGTACCATTGTGGACGCGGCTAAAGCGGCAGGAATATCAGCGGTGATCGCTGCCGATGTAGCGGTAATGAACTATGCCCGTCAGATCGGTCAGGAAGTACACCTGTCTACTCAATTGAACATATCGAATGCGGAAGCCTTGAAATTCTACGCCCAGTTTGCCGATGTCGTAGTGCTGGCCCGTGAGTTGAATCTGGAACAGGTGGCCGAGATTTATCGTCAGATTCGGGAAGAGAATATCTGCGGTCCGAGCGGAGAGCAGATTCGTATTGAAATGTTCTGTCACGGTGCCTTGTGCATGGCAGTCTCCGGTAAGTGCTATTTGTCTCTGCACGAAATGAATCACTCGGCCAATCGGGGTGCCTGTATGCAGGTATGCCGCCGTTCTTATACGGTTCGCGATAAGGAGACGGATGTGGAACTGGATATCGACAATGAATATATCATGTCACCGAAAGACTTGAAGACCATTCATTTTATGAATAAGATGATGGATGCGGGTGTGCGTGTATTCAAGATTGAGGGACGTGCCCGCGGTCCTGAGTATGTGCGTACGGTGGTGGAATGTTATAAAGAAGCGATAAAGGCCTATCTGGATGATACGTTTACAGACGAAAAGATTGCCGCTTGGGATGAACGTCTGAAGGCAGTCTTTAACCGTGGCTTTTGGGATGGCTACTATCTGGGACAACGCTTGGGCGAATGGACACGGAATTATGGTTCGGCCGCTACGGAACGTAAAATCTATGTGGGCAAAGGTATCAAATACTTCTCCAATATCGGTGTCTCTGAGTTCTTGGTAGAAGCTGCCGAAGTCAGTGTAGGTGACAAGCTGCTGATAACGGGACCTACCACCGGCGCAGTCTTTATGACACTGGACGAAGCGCGTGTCGATCTGAAGCCGGTAGAGACGGTAAAGAAAGGTCAGCGTTTCTCAATGAAATCAGAGAAGATACGTCCCAGCGACAAATTATATAAATTGGTATCTACCGAAGAATTGAAGAAATTCAAGGGACTTGATGTAGAACAGAAAAGAGGATAAACGATGAGCCAGTATATCTACGAATTGGAGATGAAGGTGCGTGATTACGAATGTGACCTTCAGGGGATTGTCAACAATGCCAATTATCAGCATTATCTGGAGCATACCCGCCACGAGTTTCTGACCTCGGTAGGTGTTAGCTTTGCGGCGTTGCATGAACAGGGAGTCGATCCGGTAGTGGCACGTATCAATATGGCTTTCAAGACTCCGTTGAAGAGTGGGGATGAGTTTGTCTCCAAACTGTATATGAAGAAAGAAGGCATCAAATACGTATTCTATCAGGATATCTTCCGCAAAAGCGATCAGAAAGTAGTAGTGAAATCCACTGTTGAGACGGTATGTGTGGTAAACGGACGTTTAAGTAACAGCGAATTGTTCGACAATGTCTTTGCCCCATACCTGAAATGACCAATAACGAACAAGAACAAATATATAGCATCGCTCTGACAATGGTGCCCGGTATCGGGCACATTGGAGCGAAACGTCTGGTAGAGGGCATGAAGAGTGCCACCGATGTGTTCCGCTTCCGGAAAGAACTGGCGCAGCGATTATCCGGAGTACATGAACGGGTGTCGGGTGCACTGGACTGTCCGTCAATTATTGTCCGTGCTGAACAGGAACTTGTATTCCTGCAAAAGAATCATATCCAGTGCCTGACTTTTCATGATGAGGCGTATCCTTCCCGCTTGCGGGAGTGTGAAGACGCTCCTGTTGTACTGTTCTATAAGGGAAATGCCGATTTGAACGCTCTCCATATCATTAATATGGTGGGCACCCGCCACGCTACTGATTACGGTACGCAACTCTGTACTACTTTCCTCCGTGACTTAAAAACTTTGTGTCCTGACGTATTAGTTGTCAGTGGTCTTGCTTACGGCATTGATATCAATGCCCACCGGAGTGCATTGGACAATGACTTGCCTACAGTCGGCGTGTTAGCTCACGGACTGGACCGTATTTACCCTTCTCTTCATCGTAAGACAGCCGTTGAAATGCTTGATAAAGGCGGATTGCTGACAGAATTTCCTGTCGGTACAACACCGGATAAACACAATTTTATCAGCCGTAACCGTATTGTGGCCGGTATGTGTGATGCTACGATTGTGGTAGAATCGGCTGCCAAAGGCGGCTCTCTGATCACAGCCGAGCTTGCGGAAAGCTATCACCGCGACTGTTTCGCCTTCCCCGGTCGTGTGACCGATGAATATTCAAAAGGATGTAACCAACTGATCCGTGACAGTAAAGCATCCCTTCTGTTGTCTGCCGAAGACTTGGTGGAGGCGATGGGATGGACGTTGGATTCACATCCGGCAAAGGTAGAGAATGTACAGCGCAGCCTGTTTCTGGAACTGACAGAAGAGGAGCAAAAGGTAGTTCATACGTTGGAAAAACAAGGAAACTTACAGATTAATACCTTAGTGGTAGAGACAGATATTCCCGTACATAAAATGAGTGCAATTCTCTTTGAACTGGAAATGAAGGGAGCCGTACGGGTATTGGCAGGAGGAGTTTATCAATTATTATAAATCTAATGACCAATCTAAAACAATTTGAAATGAAACGACATTTTTGGGCATTCATGGCAATAGTATGCCTGTTAGCCGTCCAGAACACACAAGGACAACAAATGGTTCCTGCACAGAAAATCTCCGCAACACCTGCCGCCGGCGCACAAATGACTCTTGCGCAAGCTGATGGGATTGCTTTTCGTGAACTTTCTTTTCCGGAGGCTTTAAAAAGAGCGGAGGTGGAAGACAAACTTCTTTTTGTCGACTGCTTCACGACTTGGTGCGGTCCTTGCAAGAGGTTATCCAAAGTGGTTTTTAAAGATTCCTTGGTTGCCGATTATTTTAACCGTCATTTTGTGAATCTGAAGATGGACATGGAGAAAGGTGAAGGAGTGGAACTCAGAAAGAAATATGGGGTACACGCATATCCTACCCTTCTTTTCATTAATTCAAGCGGTGAGGTCGTATACCGACTGGTAGGTGCTGAGGATGCTCCTGAATTGCTGAAGAAAGTGAAACTGGGTGTAGAGTCCGGTGGACTTTCGGGACTTAAGAAACGTTATGAAGCTGGTGACCGTGATTTGGCTTTTATCTGCGGATATATCAATGCGCTTTCTGCTGCCAACCGTGAACAGGAGGCAGGAAAGGTGGCAGCTGATTTCTTGCAGGGAAGTGAGCAGAAAATGCTGGAAGATGAAGATTACTTCTTGGTATTCTATTACTATGTGCATGATGTCAACTCTTCCGCATTTCAGTATGCGGTAAACCATAAGAAAGAAATTACTGATAAATTTCCCCGTCAGGCCGCTTCTCTCGACCGCAGACTGCTCGAAGACTGGATAGCCGGTTCATATGCCTACCTGAAAGTGGACGAGTCCAATCACTGTACATTTGATGAGCAGGGACTGGATGCCTACGTGGCGAAGATGAAACAGATGAATGTGGCGGAAGCTGACATGATAGGCGAGAGTCTGCGCCTCAGCAGAGACGGTATAATGAAGCAATGGGATTCATTTGTGAAACGTGGCGATAAGATACTTGCTTCGCACACCATTTTGGGTGACGAAGGGCATTTATTGCAATGGGTGAACTGGCTCAATAAGGAATGTGCAGATATGTCATTGCGTGAGAAAGCTGCTCAGTGGTGTGATAAAGCCTGCGAAGAATTGATAAAGAAGAATGAGGAGATCAAAAAGAACTTGCCTCCCGGAGCTATTCCGGCCATCTCCATGGTAGACCATAAAGGGCAGTTACTACAAGTGGCAGAGAAGCTGAGAAAACTGATGCAACAAAGTTGAGACCCTGTAGGGATTCATAAATAAGAGGGTGTGCCAAAACTCCCCTTTTAACGAAATCATCCTCGCTACAACTATCTTTGTGGCGAGGATGGATTTTTAATTAATATTCCCGTATTTCATTCTTATAGATTTTTACTTCTACCAGCTTTTGGGCGTTTACATCCGAGACCCAAAGAGTGTTTTGGTCTACCAGCAGCTTCTCGGGTTTCTTAAAAGTATATCCTTTGACGGACTTAAAACTGTTTTCCCAGTTCCCTTTGGTTCGGTCATAGATAAATAGAGACCCGTTTTGGGCAGATAGAATCATTCGATTTTCATGCAACGCGATGCCGCAGGGATTGAAGCTCAGAGGGAGCGTTTTTTCTGTGTCAATCAGTATCTTCTGATCTCCTTTTTCTATCAGTGTGGTGTCGATGGCTTGAATTTTCTGATTGCCGTATTGCCCGAAATCAGCAAGATAAACGATACCGGTGGAATCCTGCACCATCTGATGAGAATGGAAACCGTTATTCACATCCATTCCATCTCCTTTACTGCGGCAATAGAAAGGAACTTTCTGATAATTCTCCAAAGTTACGTCAGCTTCCCGGTAGACTAACAGATTCTTTTTGGTACGAATCATGATATTTCCGTCCGGTGTGATAGCCATAGCGTGAGAGTGTACCATCTGATTGATTCCGTCTCCCCAGTTACCTGTGCCGATGCGTGTGATGAACTCCAGCGTCCGTACATCGAATACATCTATTCGGGAACTTATGTTTGCAAGGTACAGCCGGTTACCGGATATTCCGATCGCTTCAATCTTATCCGGAAACTTCTGTTCTGCCTCTTTATATTTCCAGCTTTTGAGCGAAGCCAGATGTCGGTTCTTGTTCCGGTCATAAAGTTCCAGACTAAAAGCTCCGCTTTGAATATTGGCTACAAAAAGAGTATCTCCTTTTATGTAAGTAGGTCCGGGGGTGAATTGACCTTCAGCCAAGGCGAAGTCTGTGGCGGATAACTGTCGTGCCGCTTCGTATGAATAGTAATAATAGCTTGTATATGGCTCTGCGGGTTTTGTAGCCGGGCGGACTTCCGGGTTTTCTTCTTCCGAGCAACTACCTGTGATTAATGCCATTAGTAACAGACATCCGGTATATAATTTTTCTTTTCTCATGTCTTCTTTTTTTTTAATTCAACTTTTCTACAGGGATTCCCGTTACTGTATGTGCATTCCGGTCTACTATGAACAATGTCTGCCGTGCCATTGACATCTTTTCCACGTTACTGAAGGTGTGTCCTTCGACAGTTGTGTAATCCTTAATCACAGTCCCTGTCTCCGGATTGACTTCGGCCAGGGCGATAGGCTGATTCTTGCCTGTAGCAAAGGAGACGAACATTCGTTTGCCGATAAATGCAATGTCGTACGGCGAATAAGAGGTCAGATTAATGACCCGTTGGGCTTTCCATTCCACCTGTTCGCGCATTGCCTGAAGGTCGAATACATAAATCTTCTTATTTCCCTGGTGGGTGGTATAAAGTAACCCGTCGTTGCCGATTGTCTGCCCGTAAGTACCCATTGCCTCTCCCATATTCGATGTCCGGCAATAATTGGGCACATTTTTGAAGCTTTTTCCGGGGACAATATCGTCTTCGATAAATACACATACCCGTTTCTTATCTCGGATAAACACGCATCCCCGGTGTACCAGTACATCGAAAGCATGAACCGTTTGGTTGCTTCCTTCTCCCCAAGAGCCTGTGCCGATGGTTGCCACCAGTTCAAAAGTCTTTTCATCAAAAATATCAGTCCGGCTTTGTTCGTTTGTAACGTAAATCTTACCGTGGGCTACGGTCACGCCGTTCGGTGTTGCGGCAAATCCCTTTGTTGCCCCTCCTTCCGTCCACTCTTTCAGGCTTTTTATGTGCGTCAGTTTGCCGTTCTGCTCTTCCAGAATCTCCAGACTGAAATTTCCGCTGGCATTGTTCACGATGTAGATTCGGTTGCCATATACACAGACATCCTTGGGCGCAAAAGTCGATTCCGTGGCTTGGGGAATATCTTTGTAGGTGATGATGCAGGAGAGTGGTGTTCCTTGCGCAGTATCCTCATCCTCTTCTTTCAATATCGGCGATAGTCCACCGTCGATTGCATCCAGTTCAGGGTCTTCGATGATGTATCGGGAAGCGTTGTATTTTGAGCTGCCATAAAGTTTGCCATAGCGGCGGGTGTGCATGAATCTTCGTGAGTACACCGGAAGTTTCTTTTCGATGCATAGTTTGTTGTATACGGTGGCGCAGAGGGTAATCCATCCGGTTCCCGTTTGTTCGTAAGTCATGTTTCCGCTGTGCCCGTAGCCGAGGCAATGACCCAACTCGTGAAACGTGGCGCTGGTGTGCGCTCCGTCGTCTGCGTAGTGTTCCAGAAAGCACCATTCGTTGAGTCCATAAGTTTCTCCGCCTCCCAGTCCGTCTACGGTTGTCACTTTCCCGATAACGAAGCCGGAGTGGTTGATTACTTTTTTGAGGAGCATATCGATGTCAATAACAGTTTTGTTGGCGTCACTATGCAGTTTGCCTCTGTATTTTTCCAGTTCTTCGGCAAATTCCTTTGACGAGAACATATAGCCGTAGTTCAGCATCATTGCTACCGCTTCCCGGGCGTGAGCCGGATAAAGTGGATAGGCCCATGAACCGGTCTGACTATAGGCGGAGAAACGTACGTTGTATTTGGACTTGGTGGAAAGCAGTTTTTGATAGTATTTGTCATTACATTCTATTTCCAGTTTGAAGTCGGCTGCGGACAGGTGTGGATTTGCCATAATCTGGATTTCTTTTCCTGAACGGGTGATGTAACGCTTGCTTTGCGTCAGCATCGGCAGTTCCTTATGAAATTCAGTGAAAGCTGGGAGCACATCGAACTTTGCCAGTTGGAATGCTTCTTCATATCCGCTGATGGTTGCCCACACAGTCACCTCCTTGACAGGACGGGGCGAATAGAAACGGATAAATAACTCTTGCTGCTCGGTGATGCTGACTTGCAGGGGCTGGTTTACTCTGAATCCCCGCTGGGTGTTATTGAATAGAATCGTGGCAGGCTCATCATCCTGAAGCATTAATTTGAAAACATCCGGAGTCAGGTCTTTCTCTGCTATCCGGATTATTCCATACGGGTTCTCTGTTGTTTCGCTGTCTGTGTCTGCCGGCGTTTCTATTAAGTCGTCTTTGGTGCAGCTTTGCAGTCCCCATATACAGAAAATAAGAAAATAGGTGAAACGAAAGATTCTGTGGAATATCATATTTCTTTTTTTAGTTTGCGGGCGGCAAAGGTATAAAAAAAATGTTTATCACCATTCATCCTGCTTTTTTTCCCTTATCTTAGTGGCGTAATAAAAAACAAACAACTATGAATCAAACACGTTGTATCGTAATTTTGTCTATTCTTGCTCTTTTTGTAGCAAGCGTATCTGTTGCCGGAAATATCTCTCTACCGGATGCTTCTCAAAAGGTTTTTGAAGGAAAACCATGTATTAACTCTCCCCGGGCGATTGGCAATTATCCTGCCAGTCCTTTCCTCTTTTATATTCCTACTACCGGTCAGCGGCCGATGGAATGGAGTGCGGAGAAACTTCCGAAAGGATTGAAACTGGATTCGAAAACAGGGATTATCACAGGATCAGTAGCTTCTAAAGGTGAATATACCGTCACTCTTAAAGCTAAGAACGCATTGGGGACCAGTACGGAAAAGCTCGTGATCCGCATTGGTGATGACCTGTTGCTGACTCCTCCCATGGGTTGGAACAGTTGGAATACTTTCGGGCGACATCTCACCGAAGAGTTGGTTTTGCAAACTGCGGATGCGCTGGTAGCCAACGGAATGCGGGATTTAGGCTATTCCTATATTAACATCGACGACTTCTGGCAGTTGCCCGAACGGGGAGCTGACGGACATTTGCAGATTAATAAAGATAAGTTCCCGCGTGGAATAAAGTATGTGGCAGATTATCTGCACGAGCGCGGTTTCAAACTCGGAATTTATTCGGATGCAGCCGATAAGACTTGTGGCGGTGTATGCGGCAGTTACGGCTACGAAGAAGTGGATGCGAAAGATTTCGCTTCGTGGGGTGTCGATTTGTTGAAGTATGATTATTGCAATGCTCCTGTCGACCGGGTGGAGGCTATGGAGCGCTATGCAAAGATGGGAAAGGCGTTGCGTGCTACGGGACGTTCCATCGTGTTCTCCATTTGTGAGTGGGGACAGCGCGAACCTTGGAAATGGGCAAAGCAGGTAGGCGGACATTTGTGGCGCGTTTCGGGAGATATAGGCGATGTCTGGAACCGGGAAGCCAACAAGTTGGGCGGGCTTCGTGGTATCCTGAATATTCTTGAAATCAATGCTCCTTTGAGTGAATATGGCGGTCCTTCCGGTTGGAATGATCCGGATATGCTGGTAGTTGGTATCGGTGGTAAGAGTATGAGTATCGGATATGAATCGGAAGGTTGCACCCACGAACAGTATAAGTCTCATTTTGCATTATGGTGTATGATGGCTTCTCCATTACTTTGCGGAAATGACGTGCGAAGTATGAATGACAGTACATTGCAGGTTCTGTTGGATAGGGACCTGATTGCTATCAACCAGGATGTGTTGGGCAAGCAGGCGGAGCGCAGCATCCGTGCAGATCATTATGATATTTGGGTAAAGCCGTTGGCTGACGGTCGCAAAGCGGTAGCTTGTTTTAACCGGGCGGATACTCCACGTACTATAGAATTAAATTCAAAAACGGTGGAAGACCTGTCTTTGGAGCAGGTGTATAGTCTTGACAGCCGTTCTATGGAAAATGCTGCGAATAACATAATGGTGGACTTGGCGCCTTACCAATGCAAGGTTTATATCTGTGGAAAGCCGAAAAAATAGTCAATGACAGTACTGGAATGACAGTAATAAATCTCTGAGGTAAAATAAAGAAAGGTTGGGGCATAAAAAAAGGAGCAACGCCTTGCTCCAACCTTTGTTAACCTTAAATCTAATACTATGAAAAAAATCACATGACAAATGTAAGTCTTCTTGCTATTCCTTCCAAATAATATTCTTGTATTTGCGTCTCTTTTGATTTCTTTCACGGATTTTCACTGTTATCGCACACAATGGGTTTGAATTGAGGAATCTCAGCCTTTTTATTAACAAACTTGTTAGTCATTGACGATGCAATCCTTGCTTATGTGCCAGTACTCCAGTTCTTTAATTTGTTATTAACGCTCGAAGGTCTTGAGGACTTGACAAAGGCTTTTTTATGTTGTATATTTGTAGTCGTAATAACAACAATAAAATTCAAATCAAAACTTAGAAACGAATGAGAGGAATCTTATCTTTTGCTGCACTGGCTGCGATGTACTTCCCCGGATGTACAACGAGTAAAAATGCGGTGCATTGTCTCAGCCGATGGATTAAAGGTTGTAACCCGTTGGTCAAAGAACTTATACCGACAGGTTACTTGCCGTACAATCATCGGTTTTTGACATCAAAACAGTATAAGATTATAACAAAATATCTAGGAGATCCTTATGAGGATTAGGGCATAAGTAGCCCGGCAATGAGCAAAAGGCTGCAAACTTTTACGGAGTTTGCAGCCTTTTTTGTTGCATAAATTCAAGAAAAAGAGATTTGAAAGGCGTATCGGCGTTTTTAATAAACTTGGGAACCGTTTCTAATAAACGATGAAAGAATTTATTAGAAACTCAAATACGGTTTTAGTATACAGTGTCTATGTTTTTCATTGTGGGTAAATCGGGAGAAGGCAGTATCGTATTCATTGGATTAGTATATTGGTAAATTTGCATGACTATTTTTACCTTTCTCTCATAGACCGTTTTGTATGACAAAGTATCATGTTGCTTTTTCGTTGGTTATACTATAATGCAGCTAATTTGTACGTAATTCTATTTGAGCAAACAGAATAATTCGTTTATTCGCATATGATAAATACCGAAATGAGTATTATTGCTCTATTATATATATGTATATTCGGTTTTCTAAAATTATAAAGCTATGAGAAAGCACACTTTTCTATTTATTATCTTTTTGTATGTTGGCATCTGCATACAGGTTAAGGCAACAGATCAAAGAGGGGAATATCTCGTCATAGGTAAAGATACATTGGAAATGTTTACTTGACCATTGGGAGATAGTGAGACTCTGAGTAAGCAGGTAAAGAATTGTATTTCGAAGCGCTCCTTCTCTACTGATTGCGGGCGGGGGTATGTCGGTATATGGAGACTGGAAACCGACAGACTCTATTTGGAGAAACAGCAATGAACGCACTTTGGAAAAAAAATATTCATCTGTATAGTCGATTGAAAATAAGCGAATTACTTTAGGATATTTACTGCTTTAAAGCCATTGAAAGGAGACACAAGGGGGACTAAAGGGGACTGGACGGTTTGCGCCCTGTTATATCTTTGCAGAGTCATTCAGACAAAACGGAATGGCAAACAGATAACCTTTATTTTTTAACCATTTAAACTTTAACAATTATGGCTTTAGAGTATGTAGTAACAAAAAGAGTGTTCGGTTTTGACAAGGACAAAAACGAAAAGTATGTAGCAAAGTCGGTTCGTTCCGGCAGAGTAAGTTTTTCCAAGATGTGTGGCAAGGTGAGCCGTCTTTGTGGAGTTCACCGCAAAGTTGTGGATCTGGTCGTCAGCGGTCTTGTCGATATGATGGCGGAGGACATTGACGACGGAAAGAGTGTTCAGATGGGTGAGTTCGGCATCTTCAGCCCTACCATTCGCGCTAAGAGTGCGGATGACGAGAAGGAAGTATCATCTAAGTCAATCGTCCAAAGAAAGATCCTTTTCTATCCTGGAAAAATATTCAAGACCACGTTGGATGATATGAGTATTACCCGTCGTGCGGAGTTGGATACGGACTATACGGACGGAAGTAGTAACAATGGCAGCGGTAGCGTAAAACCTAATCCCGGTGGAGACGGAGGAAAGGGTGATGAAGAAGCGCCGGACCCGACTGTATAAATCTTCTGTACTTTCTTTTTAGGTAGCAGACAGCGTGGGAAAGGCTTATTGAAAAGTTGCAAATGCACAGATAATCGGTTATACTCGATTTTCTGTGCATTTTTTCTTTATATAATGCTTTGGTGTATCTATTGTTTCCTCCTTATTTGCTTCTAAACTTGCAAATTCGTTCCAATCGTTTCACAGAACCTTCCATGTCCTGTTTTTTGTTCTGCTAGTATGATTTAGTTTATATTATAACTTCTATATTTGTTCACAGAAACGAACAATTATGAAACACGGAATCTATACATGCGTTATTCTCATGGCATTTCTTGCTTTATCAGAAAGTGTGTATGCAGTGGTTCCGGTTCTCACGGTTGCGAGTGACACTATCAGGCGGGTGGTGATATATTTCGATCAGGAAGAAATAGATGTTGATTTCCGTTATAAGACTAATAACAAGGAAATTAATGTTTTAGATTCTTTGCTTGAAGAAAGAATAAATTCAAGATATATCACTGCGCTCAATGTGGTCACTTTTGTATCGCCTGACGGAGATTCGGTCTACAATGCCGCATTATCTGTCCGAAGAAACAATTCGATGAGAGAGTTCTTAAGGCAACGTTATCCGTATGTTGATGCCGAAAATATTAAACTTACTTCGGAAGGAGAAGATTGGTCTGAACTTCGTAAGTTGGTGGCGTCGGATTCAGACTTGCCGGACCGGGAAGAAGTCTTGATGTTGATAGATTATCATCGGGATAACATCGTGAAGCGAAAAGAACTGTTGCAGAAGTTGAATCAGGGAATGGCTTACCGATATATTGTCCGCAACGTGTTACCTAAGTTGAGACGCGCTGAGATTACGGTTGTCCGCAAAGTTCCGGAAATGGAAAAGAATATTTTTGAACCGGTATCTTCTGTCTCCGGATTGTTTGTTTCAAAGCAGGAAGAGGCGCTTCCGAGCGATCAACCTGATAAGCCGGAGGGAGAAAGTAAAGAGAGTATGGCTTATGAGGTGGTAGTGTCGGAGGCAGAAGGGCCGGTTGAAAGTAAAACGGTGCTTGCAGTGAAGAATAATCTGTTGTACGATTTGGCGTTGGCGCCAAATCTGGAAGTAGAGATTCCGGTAGGCAAAAGGTGGTCTTTAAATGCTGAATACAAATGTCCGTGGTGGCTGAACAGTAAACATGATTTCTGTTATCAGCTTCTTTCGGGAGGAGTGGAAGGACGTTGCTGGTTGGGCAATCGTCAGAAGCGCAACCGGTTGACAGGGCATTTTGTTGGGCTTTATGCTGAAGGTGGAATTTACGATTTCCAGTGGAAGGGCGACGGTTACCGGGGCGATTATTACGGAGCTGCGGGAGTGACCTACGGGTATGCGCGGCAACTGGCTCGCCATCTGTCGCTCGAATTTAGCTTCGGCATCGGGTATCTGACAACAGAATATAAGAAATATACTCCTTACGAGGGGGATATCGTGTGGACAACTAGTGGACGTTATAACTTTATAGGTCCTACCAAGGCGAAAGTCTCTCTGGTATGGCTGATAAAAAGAGGGAGATAAGGACGTTATGCAAGATACAAGATACATACTTCTTGTGCTTCTGTCCTCGCTGCTGATGCTGACCGGATGTAGCCGTCGCGAACTATTGGATGATTATCCCGTAAGCGGGGTAGATATAAAGTTAGATTGGAACGGTGTTACCGATAAGTTGCCGGAAGGGGTTCGGGTGATTTTTTATCCGAAGAGTGCGGAAGGCAGAAAGATTGATACATACCTTTCAGTAAGAGGTGGAAAAGTAAAGGTGCCGCCGGGGCGTTACTCGGTAGTGGCTTACAACTACGACACTGAAACGGTGCAGATCAGAGGAGAGGAAGCCTATGAGACGATTGAAGCATTTACAGGCTATTGCAATGGTCTGGGAATAGCGGGAACGGAGAAAATGGTATGGGGACCTGATCCCTTATACGTAGTGCAGATCGATGATTTACATATAGCGAACAGTGAAGAAGAGCTTCTACTGGATTGGAAACCGAAATTAGTGGTAAAGACCTATTTTTTCAAGATCAAGGTGGAAGGACTGGAATATGTTTCTTCAATTGTAGGCAGTGTGGAAGGTATGGCGGGTTGTTACTGTTTGGGCAGATGTTGCGGGATGATGAACGATGTTCCTATCTACTTTGAAGCGCAAGGGCGTTCGGGCGAAGTAACGGGTAGTTTTACTGCTTTTGGGTTACCGGAAGGGGCGATGAGTCGGGCAAGTCTTGCTATAAAGTTTACGCTGGCATTTGTGAAGGTGGATAATACGGTACAGAAGATAGAGGTTGATATAACGGATGTGATTGTTAATTCGGAGAGTGGTGAAGGGGGAGGCAATGATGAGCCTTCTAAAGATATAGAGTTACCGCTCGATGATGAGGTGAAGGTTGATAAGCCGGAGAATCCGCCTGGTGGTGATGGTGGTATTGGTGGTGATGTTGGTGATTGGGGGGATGGAGGCGAAATAGTATTGCCTGTAAATTGAGATTAGACATAAACAAGATATAACAATATTATAAACTTAAAAAATACGATTATGAAAAAAGTATTATTGGCAATTGCAGCAGTTGCAACAATAACAAGTTGTTCACAGAATGAGGAGTTTGAGAATCCTAGTCAGCAAGCAGAGATTAAAATAGGTACTACTGCGGTAACTAGAGCTACTGTTATGGAAACTAATGATTTTAGAACATTTAGAGCATTTGGTTATGCTTTTGATAGTAGTAGTGAATATGGAATTACTACAGCAGGAACTAAAATTCTTGATGGAACTTTTAATAGTACAGATGGGAAATCATGGAGCGTAGATGGTAATCATAAATTTTATTGGCCTGCATCTGATAAAGTTATTTTCTTTGGTTATAGTCCAGAAGTTAGTAATGAAGGTGATGCTTATACATATACAGCTGGATATCCGACTATAAAATATACCATTAATTCTACAATTGCGACTCAGACTGATTTTCTTGTAGCAAAAACTGTTGGAATGACGAAGACTCCTGAAGGAAAGGTTTCTTTAGGATTTAATCATGCATTGACTCAGATTGAATTTAAACTGAAAGGTGATGATAATGATATTATATATACGGTGACAGGATTAACATTGAAAGGCATAGCGAAATCAGGTAGCTATAGCTATGAAACAGGTAAATGGCTAGCAGATTCTGCTACAGATGATTATACTATGGGTGTTCTTAGCACTCCTGTAAATGGTACATCCCCAGTGGAATTAACAGCCAATACTCAACTTATGATATTAATGCCTCAAACTCTTAGTGGAGCATCAGTTGAAGTTACTTATTCTGCTAAAAAAGTCGTTGATGGAAAAGAGGTAATATTAGTTAATGAGGGGACAACAAAGACAGCTGAACTGACAGGTACTTGGAATGTGGGTGAGAAAAATGTTTATACGCTTGTTTTGAAAGCAGGTGATCAAATTCAAGTTAGTGGAAATATTGAGAAGCAATGGACTCCTAAAGTACCTGATGTTGATGTACCAGTAGAAAATGATGCACCAGCTGCATAAGAAAATATAGGGTATATTTATAATAGAACATAAATTATTTAGGTTCATTAGCTTTATAAGATATCTATTTGATAAATCCTGCCTTTTTCATTCAAAAAGGTGGGATTTATGTGATTCTATAAATAATATAATGGTCTTTTATATACATATTTATATGCTTTTGTTTTGGAATAAAAACTTTTCTTTCTTTGTATAGTATTCTTTTTCACTTTTCTTCTCCTTTTCTATTGCCATCTAAAAGATTTCATATATTTTTGTTGCAAACAGGAACAAATCAAACGCCAACACAAATATATGTCATCAATCTGTCAGGGTACTTGGGATTGTCAGAACTGTCCGAAAGCCGTAGACAATGCTATCATCCACACTACCCATACAAGGGGCTACCATCAACCAGCCCGGAAGTGTGAAGATAATTTCATCCTTTTTTTGGTAAAAGGAGAACTCTTGGTTAATAGCCAGGAGTATGCAGGTACGATGTTGAAAGCAGGTGAATTTATTCTTCAGGCCATTGGTTCAAAATATGAGATGCTTGCGATGACCGAGTGCGAATGTATCTATTATCGTTTTATTCAGCCGGAACTATTCTGTGACTTCCGTTTCAATCATATCATGAAGGATGTACCTTCTCCGCTTATCTATTCTCCTTTAAAGATAATTCCTGAATTGAAATACTTTTTGGATGGTTCCAAATCCTATTTGAGTGAAAGTAAAGTCTGCCGGGATCTGCTGTCTTTAAAGCGCAAAGAACTGGCGTTTGTGCTAAGCTACTATTATTCGGATTATGACTTGGCTAGTTTGGTGCATCCACTCTCGAAATACACCACCACTTTTGAATACTTCATCCTTCAGAACTATAAGAAAGTAAAAACAGTAGAAGAACTGGCTCAACTGGGAGGTTATACCGTCAGCACCTTGCGGCGTATCTTCAATAATGTATTCCACGAACCGGTATACGAATGGATGCAGGCGCGACGTAAGGAAGGCATTTTGGATGACTTGAATAACTCTGAGTACAGTATCTCCGAAATATGCTATAAATACGGTTTTGAGTCTCTGCCTCACTTCTCCAACTTCTGTAAGAAGTTCTTTGGAGCTTCTCCACGTATGCTTAGAACAAGCAAGAAGAATGTCTGATAATTTTTCAGAGAGAAAGTCAAAAACTATTTTTTTCTTTGTGGATGTAGTACATTTGTTGTATATTGCTAGCTGTTTCCTTTAAAACCAGTCTAATACATCTTTATTATAAAGTCAGATCACTTCAAATAAAGCCATGATAAGGTGGATACGGAAATTAAATTTTTTATTTCAACGAATTAAAATCAGGTTTCAAAGCAGAATAATAACATGATAGATTATGCTGAATGAATGAAAGATAATAGGATATTTTTCTAATACTCTTTTGTGTAATCAGAAGAGAATCAGGGTTTGAAATCTATTATGGCACGTACAATACTAGGATATAAATCATAAATACTATGTAATGAGAACAAAACGAGCTTTTAAGGAATTTTGTGTATTGGGTGGTTTGGCATCTTCCGTTTGCGGAGTAGCTCAGGAGCGCCCGAATATTATTGTTTTCCTTGTAGATGACATGGGACTTATGGATACGTCGGTTCCTTTTATCGCAGATGAGAGTGGTCAGCCGGTGCGTCATCCGCTGAATGACTGGTATCATACTCCGAATATGGAGAGACTGGCTAAACAGGGTATTTGTTTTTCTACTTTTTACGCACAGAGCGTGAGTTCCCCTTCCAGAGCTTCCATCATGACCGGACAGAATGCGACCAGGCATGGAGTCACTAACTGGATTAATGCTGAGAGCAACAACCGGAATCCTTTCGGACCGCCCCAATGGAACTGGAAAGGTCTCAGAAAAGATATGCCTACCATGCCGAGAGTCCTGCAACAAGCCGGATATAAAACCATTCATGTAGGAAAAGCACATTTCGGCTGTATGGGAAGCGAAGGAGAGAATCCGCTGAATATCGGCTTTGATGTAAATATCGCAGGTTCCGGCATTGGACATCCCGGCAGCTATTATGGCGAATGGGGATACGGGCATATCAAGGGACAGAAGATTAGAGCAGTTCCTGACCTGGAGAAATATCACGGTACAGATACCTTCCTGAGTGAAGCGCTGACTATAGAAGCGAATCGGGAGATCACCAAAGCCGTAGAAGAAAAACGACCTTTCTATCTGAATATGGCCCATTACGCAGTTCATTCACCTTTCCAGGCAGACAAACGTTTCTTGTCACGCTACACCGACCCGGATAAGAACGAGCAGGCAAGAGCTTTTGCTACATTGATAGAAGGCATGGATAAATCATTAGGCGACATCATGGACCAACTCGAAAAGCTGGAAATTGCCGAAAATACGCTGATTCTCTTTTTAGGAGATAACGGTGGTGATGCTCCATTGGGAGATGAACGTGGCTATGGTTCTTCCGCTCCGCTGAGAGGTAAAAAGGGGACGGAGTTTGAAGGTGGTATGCGTGTTCCTTTCATCGCAGCTTGGGCAAAGCCTGAGAAGAAGAGCAAAGTACAGAAGAACTTGCCTATTGAAGTAGGAAGTATGCAGACACAGTTGGGCACAATCATGGATATCTATCCGACTGTTCTGTCTGTGGCAGGATGCGAAGTTCCCCAAAACTACGTGATAGACGGATTCGATCTGAAAAAGCAACTGAGCGGTAAGGTGGACAAGAAGCGTCCCGAGTCTTTCCTGATGCACTTCCCTCACGCACACCGCGGCAGCTACTTCACCACCTATCGCATGGGCGACTGGAAACTGATTTATTATTATCTTCCCGAGACTCCGAAACAACCCAAAGCCTTGCTTTACAATCTGAAAGACGATCCGGAAGAAAGAAATGAACTTTCTTCCGCACATCCGGATAAATGCAGGGAGATGATTCAGGAAATGTCTGCTCAATTAGAGAAGGAAGGAGCTCTTTATCCGGTGGATAAACAAGGAAATGAGTTGAAACCTTTTGTTTACTTTTGATTGGCATTGATTTTGGTTTGCAAGAGTATTGATGTCTTATCCGCAAATTGTTTTAAATGTAATTGCATAGACATTTCAGTCAATATATGAAGTTCAGTTGATAATAGTTATGCTTCATATATACAGCTCCTTAGGTTAGCGTTCTAAGGAGTTGTATAATCCTTGCATCTCAAATTGCTATACTATATCCTTTAAATTTACTTCTAGGGAATTGGCTATTTTCACAAGAGTACCAATAGTGAAATTAGTTCTCCCTTTCTCTATTCGAATAACGTTGTTGTACTCCATTTCAAGTTTATCTGCGAATTCTTGGATAGATAGATTCTTACTTTCCCGTAATTTTCTAATTTTAGTACCTATCTCATTTAAAGTTTCCTGTTTATCAAGCATAATCTCTGTCATATATGATTGTTTTCAAAGGAAAGTATTTATATTTGCATATCCGCAATCATATATGATTGTATGGTGAGATATAATAATGCTAATGGAATATTCAGTTGAGTAATAACAATAAAAAAAATGATGAGATGGATACACTTAATTTGCATTCAAACTTTGACAACCTACTATATATAGGTAGAAGCGTATTAAATAATACGAGCAGTCACATTCAAAAATTATTCTTTAAAAAAGAGATGTGTATATATGAGTACTTGTATAAGGAGGAGGTAAGTAAAGGCATTGAAATTAAAATAGATGATGTTGTCTTAGTCTGTGCTTTAGAACATGATAAATGCAATAAGTCCATTCTTTATTTTAATGACGTAGCAAATATCGCACGTTACATTCATTACTGTAACAGTAATTTTGAATATAAAGAAGAACTCAATGGGTGGATCATGTCAGATAGTTATCTTGCTTTATCTATATCTGAGGATGATTATGAGAAGCGATTTGCGTTTATACAAACTTTACTATGAACTTAACTGAGTCGTTTTATTATACTTTTGCTAATGAGTAAAAAGAAAATCCCCCGCCAGCTAACGCCGACGGGGGATTTATGCTATTAATCAAATCAAGCTCACGCTTAGTCTTTCAGTTTAGCGATGATGAAGTCGCGGTTCAGGCGGGCGATGTTGCTGATAGAGATGTTCTTCGGACATTCAGCCTCGCAAGCGCGGGTGTTGGTACAGTTACCGAATCCGAGTTCATCCATCTTAGACAACATAGCTTTCGCACGGCGCAGAGCTTCCGGTTTACCTTGCGGAAGCAAGTTCAGCTGGCTGACCTTTGCAGAAACGAACAACATAGCAGAACCATTCTTACAAGCAGCTACACAAGCACCGCAACCGATACAAGAAGCGGCATCCATAGCTTCGTCAGCGATGGGCTTCGGGATCAGGATAGCGTTGGCATCCTGCGGAGCGCCTGTACGAACGCTTACATAACCACCGGCCTGCATGATCTTGTCATAAGCAGTACGGTCTACCATCAAGTCCTTGATGACAGGGAAACCGGCCGAACGCCAAGGCTCAACAGTGATGGTGTCACCATCGTTGAAACGACGCATGTAAATCTGGCAAGTAGTAGCACCTGTTGCAGGACCGTGCGGATGTCCGTTGATGTAAAGAGAACACATACCGCAGATACCTTCGCGGCAGTCGTGGTCGAATACAACCGGTTCTTTTCTTTCGCTGATCAGCTGTTCGTTCAGAATATCCAGCATTTCGAGGAAGGAAGTATCACCGGGGATATCTTTCATTTGGTAGGTTTCAAAAGCGCCTTTAGCCTTCGGGCCTGCTTGACGCCATACCTTCAGTGTAAATGATATATTTTTATCCATTTTCGTCTAATTCTTTTAAATGTTTAACTTCACCGATTAGCTCTTGTAGTTACGGGTCTGAACCTTGATAGCTTCGTATACCAGCGGTTCTTTGATCAATACAGGAGCCTTTTCATCGTCACCCTGATATTCCCAGCAAGCTACGTAGAAGAAGTTTTCGTCATCACGTTTTGCTTCTCCTTCTTCAGTCTGGTATTCTTCACGGAAGTGACCACCACAACTTTCGTTACGGTTCAATGCGTCGTAAGCAACGAGCTCGCCCATAGTGATGAAGTCATACAGACGGATAGCCTTGTCGAGCTCAACGTTCATACCTTCCTTAGAACCGGGGATAAACAGATTGGTTTCGAATTCCTTGCGGACTGCTTTCAGTTCGGCGATACCTTTCTTCAGGCCTTCTGCCGTACGTCCCATACCTACGTATTCCCACATGATGTGACCCAGTTTCTTGTGGATAGAATCAACTGATTCTTTACCCTGGATGCTCATGAACTTGTCGATCTTAGCCTGAACTGCCTTTTCTGCTTCGGCAAATTCCGGAAGGTCAGTAGAGAAACGAGGAACAGTAATCTGATCTGCCAGATAGTTCTGGATAGTGTAAGGCAATACGAAGTAACCGTCGGCCAGACCTTGCATCAATGCGGAAGCACCGAGGCGGTTTGCACCGTGGTCGGAGAAGTTACATTCACCGATAGCGAACAGACCCTTGATGGTAGTCTGCAGTTCGTAGTCTACCCAGATACCACCCATTGTGTAGTGGATAGCCGGATAAATCATCATCGGATTATAATATTTCACACCACTGATTTCTTTTGCCAGTTCGCCCGGATTAACGTCAGTGATTTCTTCATACATATCGAAGAGGTTACCATAACGCTGAAGCACTACATCGATGCCCAGGCGGTTGATAGCTTCAGAGAAATCGAGGAATACGGCCAGACCTGTGTTGTTCACACCGAAACCTGCGTCGCAACGTTCTTTAGCTGCACGGCTGGCAACGTCACGTGGAACCAGGTTACCGAATGCCGGATAACGGCGTTCCAGATAATAGTCGCGGTCTTCTTCAGGAATATCGCTTCCCTTGATTTCGCCTTTCTGCAATTTGATAGCGTCTTCTTTCTTCTTCGGAACCCAGATACGACCGTCGTTACGCAGAGATTCGGACATCAGAGTCAGTTTGGACTGCTTGTCACCGTGTACCGGGATACAAGTCGGGTGAATCTGAACGTATGCGGGGTTAGCGAATACAGCACCCTTGCGGTAGCAAGAGATAGCAGCTGTACAGTTACAACCCATAGCGTTGGTAGACAGGAAGTAAGCGTTACCGTAACCACCGGTAGCGATTACTACGGCGTGAGCAGCGAAACGTTCCAGTTCGCCGGTGATTAAGTTCTTGGCGATGATACCGCGTGCACGTCCGTCGATGATCACAACGTCCTGCATTTCATAACGGGTGAACAACTTCACCGTACCTACGTTTACCTGACGGCTCAGTGCGGAGTAAGCACCCAGCAAGAGTTGCTGACCGGTCTGGCCTTTAGCGTAGAATGTACGTGATACCTGTGCGCCACCGAAAGAACGGTTGTCCAGTGTACCGCCGTATTCGCGTGCGAAAGGAACACCTTGTGCCACGCATTGGTCGATGATAGCGTTGGACACTTCGGCCAGACGGTAAACGTTGGCTTCACGTGCACGATAGTCACCACCTTTTACTGTATCGTAAAACAGACGGTAAACGGAGTCACCATCATTCTGATAATTCTTTGCAGCATTGATACCACCCTGTGCAGCGATAGAGTGTGCACGGCGCGGAGAGTCCTGAATACAGAAGTTGAATACTCTGAAACCCATTTCACCGAGGGATGCAGCAGCAGAAGCACCTGCCAGACCCGTACCCACAACGATGATATCCAAACGGCGTTTATTAGCGGGGTTCACCAATTTCTGGTGAGCTTTATAGTTGGTCCATTTCTCAGCCACCGGGCCTTCTGGAATTTTTGAATCTATCTTGATCATAATATTATTTACAATTTAATCATTTACAATTTACTATTTAGCAAGCACCGCCACAAAGGAGTGATTTCACGAAGAATACCACTACTACGAGTGCGAAACCGAGTACTACAATCGTAGAATAGATGTTAGAAATACATTTCCAACGATTGATCCATACCTTGTTGTTCCATCCCAGTGATTGCATGGAGCTCCAGAAACCGTGAGTCAGGTGGAACCACAGAGCAAACAGCCAAATGAGGTAGAGCACTACATAAACCGGACAAGAGAATGTCTGCTGGATGTGATATGCACCGTTTGCCGCATAAGCCAGCGTCAGTGTATCAGCGTGCATGTCCAGGTTGTGCATCAGTTCCGGCAACTGCATTTTTGCCCAGAAGTTGAAGAGGTGCAAACCGAGGCCTACGATAACGATAATGCCTAACACCAACATGTTTTGAGAAGCCCACTCTACAGTTTTCGGTTTGTCGACTACTGCATAGCGTTCGCTACCGCGCGCTGTGCGATTCTGCATTGTCAGCCAGAACGCGTAGATGATGTGAATAATGAAAAGAGCAGCCAGTGCTGCGGTAGCTACCAGCGCATACCAGTTTGCTCCCAAAAACTCACAAATCATGTTGTAACCATCAGCCGAGATGATTGCAACTAAGTTCATCGCCATGTGAAATGTTAGAAACAGGACAAGGGCGATACCGGTAACGCTCATCACCACTTTCCTTCCTACAGATGAATTACTTAACCACATAAATGATTGAATTTAAATTATTTAATTGTTAGAACTAAAATTTCGACGTTTTACACCTCTTACAGACTGCAAAAATAGGGGAAATAGATTGATTGACCAAAGAATTAAAGAAATAATTCCTTAATCGGTGATCTTTCCGATTTTTTCGCCATTGGCCGCTTTCTTGCGCAAGGCGCGCGGGGTGTCTCCGAAGGAGTCTTTGCAGAAGTGTGCAAGGTGGGACAGCGAGTCGAAACCATACCGGTTGCAAATCTCTGTAATCCGCATATTAGAGTGCTGTAGGTCTTCGAGGATGCCTTCCCGTTTTTTCTCCAGCATCCATTCGTAGACGGGCACGCCGTATAAGTTTCGGAAGAGACGGCGGAAGGTGGTGGTGTTATAGCCTCCCAGATGTGCGAATTCTTCGACGTTCTTCGCTTTGCTGTAATTCTGCATGACAAAGTATTGGAAACTTTCCGTATAGGTGCTGATCGGGTAGAAGAAAGCCCTCAACTGGGGCAGGGGATAGTAATTGGTGATCATATACACCATCTCCTGACATTTCAGGTCGATATATTTGCCGCAGGCGGGTGTCGATTCGTCAAGGTATGCGGCTACGTCGTTGATGAGATAGAACAGGCGCGGGTTCATCACCATTGGGGTGTAGGTCAGCGGGCCTTCTGCCTGGTCGATGATTTCACGGTAGCGGTTTTCGCATAGCAACGGCAGTTCGTTGAACCAGAAAAGGATGTATGATACGTCCGTCAGTGCCAGTATCTCGTATTTTGAGCCGATGGCTTGCAGGATAAACTGTTTCTCGTGTAGTGTCGTTCCGGGATGTTCGTCACTGTTGATCAGCAATTCGCCCTCGATCATAAAGAGCATGCAGTTTTGCGTGCACTTATCCTTCGGAATATGCTGCCCTCTGAGCAGATTTCTGTGAATAAGAGTACTTTCCATCGCTTTGGGGCATCCTGAGCAATCTGTATGTTGAGCACAAAGTGAGTCTTTTGACATGGGTTTTATCCGTGAATCGTTGTCTACAGGGACAAAGATAGTCGTTTTTTGTGAAAATAAAATTCTTTCTTCCATTATGTTTTAGCAGAAACGGGGATATGATTGTCTTTATTGGTTTTGTTTGCACAACTTTGAAGTTTCACGGACTCCTGAATGGCGTTCTTTAATACATTAATACATTTTTATCTGCCATCTGCAGCATTTTCTTCATCCCTTTACATGATATATTCAGAACAAGTAGTTTCATCATTAGTTCCACCTGTTGAAACCAAGTGTTTCAAGGCATGAAACAAACTGTTTCAAGTAATGAAACTTCTTGGAACAACTGTCGATTTCGTTCATATGACAGCTCGATTCAACTCACTTGACCGCATAAGTTGCTCTGATTGACCTGTCCGTTCGAAAGGTATTATTTCATTTTTCAGTCAATAATGGATGACTTCTCAGCTGTTAATACCTGATTTCTCAATTATTAATAGCTGACATGACAATCGTTAATAGCTGACGCGTCAGATGTTAATACCCAGTAAATCAAAGTATAATGTAGGATAAACGACCTATATGCCGTGGTGGCAGAGTGAGAGCAAACCCTTGCTCTCACTCTGCCACCATACTTGCTGTAATGCTTGAAATGCCGATGAATAAAGGGATACACGCGAATAATGAGAGCGTTAGGGCAAAACTGCTATCTTTTTCACTTGTAGCAGCTGCCTAAGTTCAAGTTATAAATGCGACAGTTCAGTTTCCGTACCAGTCACTTACTTATTATAGTATTTTTCAAGCAGTTCCTGCATTTCCGGATATTTCCCGTCCGTATCTCCGGTTTCTTTGCGAAGTCTCAATAAGTCTTTCTTCATCTGTTTGATGACAGGTGCATATTTCGGATCGTTGTATGCATTATGATTCTCGTGCGGATCATTCTGTAAGTCATAGAAGTCCCATGACGGAGTAAAGTCAAAGTTCTCCGTATCAGTCATGTCTAGATTTCGGGCATAATAGAAGATCAGCTTGTAACGGTCTGACCGGATGGCGAAGTGCGCGGGACGAATAGCATGATTGGTCCAGTAGCGATAGTAGATTTCTTTTCGCCAGTCGGTCGGCGTGTTGCCTTCCAGGTTGCTGACGAAGCTGTCTCCTTGCACATTCTCCATCTTTACTCCGGCAAATTCTGCCAGCGTCGGTGCGAAATCGACATTCAGTATCAGATCGTCCAGACGTTTTCCTGCGGGTACCTTCTTCGGATAACGGATAACGAAAGGCATACGAGCCGATTCTTCATAAAACATCCGTTTGTCGAAGAAGCCGTGTTCGCCTAGGAAATAGCCTTGGTCGGAGACGTAGATGACGATGGTATTGTCGGCGATATTCATTTCGTCCAGAGCGTTTAGGAGTTTGCCGATGTTGTCGTCGACGGTAGCGCCGCAACGGAGGTAGTCACGGATAAACTTTTGGTAGGAAGCACGTCTGGCGGCCGTCCGTTGCATCCCTTCGGTGCTGAACGGCAGTCCGGGGTAGCGACACCACCACTTGTCGGGGTCCTGTGATGCGATGCGCCAGCGACGTTCCAGCTCTTCCAGTGTCTGTCCTTTGAAAGAACGGCCGTTGGTTTCCGGTCCCCAGTCCAGCAGGTTTTCGGGTTCGGGGAAGGTGACGCCGTCGTAGAGATGCTCCATGCGTATCGGGTAGTCGTAGGGTTCGTGCGTTGCTTTGAAATGGCAGCACATCAGGAAGGGCTGGTTGCCGTCCTGCTCTTTCATCCATCGGATGGCTTTCTCGGTGACGAGGTCGGTGGAGAAGCCGAGCACCCGTTCGCCGAACCGGCGGTTGCCGGGCCACGGGTCGGTGCTCTCTATGAAAGTCGGGTCACGGTATTCGCCTTGATCGTAGAAGATGGAGTAGTAGTCGAATCCTTGCGGTTGCGACTGGATATGCCATTTGCCGACGAGTCCGGTGTGGTATCCGTTGGCTTGTAGCAGGGTGGCAAGGGTGGGGATGGAGGTGTCCAGTGAGTCCGCAAGGGTGTACAGTCTGTTCCGGTGACTGTATAGACCGGTGAGGATACTGGCACGGCTGGGTGCTGAGATAGAGTTGGTGCAGAAACAGTTGTCGAGCACTACCCCTTCTTTTGCCAGCCGGCGGATGTTGGCGTTGTGGGCATATTCTGCCAGTACTCCGCCATAGATGCCCCAGGCTTGGGAGGTGTGGTCGTCACTCAGGATAAAAAGGATGTTGGGGCGTTGTCCGGCAGGTTGAGCGCCTTGCAGGTGCGTCATGGTTCCGGCTGCCAGCAGACCGGTAAGTACGAGTTTATTCATATACGTATAGATGTTGCATTTCTTCAAAAGTCAGTCTAAGTTAGACGGTTGCTTTCATGTAGATAAATGATCATATGAACTGATTTTATGCCTAAAGATAGTGATTGTTATTCACTTTGTATTATAATCCGGAAAACTTTTGCGATTTAATGTAATTGATTCCGGTAAAACACTTAATTCCCTTTTTAAAAGGATGTTTTTGTTTTACATCTCTCAATAAGAAACTTTATGTTGATTTTTGGAAGTATTATAGTGATTTTTGAACATTTGTTTTCTTTGCCTGTACCTACTTTTGCGATCAAAACCCATTAATTATCAATTATTATGCTACTACCAAGAAAAATTGTATTTTTCCTTCTCTTGTTTGTCGGATTATCGTTGTATGCGCAACAAAACTGCTTCATTAGTTCGTATGTACGGGGTAATTTCTACAATCGCGGACGTATTTCTGCCGAGAGTTTAAGGGCGAGTGATGATCTGATTTTTCTGAACGTCCGTCCCAATAAAGATGGGTCGCTTTCGTTTGAGAATCCCCGTATCTTTGAGAATGGGAAAGGAGTGACTAGTTGGGAGGAATTGATAAAGTCTGTCCGTGCGGATGTGAAAGGAACAAAGACAAAACTTCGTCTGGGCGCTGCCAGTGGCGAGTGGAAAGCGATGGTTGCAGATGAGGCGGCCCGTGTTGCATTTGCCAAAAACATAAAGAAGATACTGGAAAAGAATAAGCTCGATGGCATCGATCTGGATTTTGAATGGGCGGAGACTGAAAAAGAGTATGAAGATTACAGTCTGGCTATTCTGAAGATGAGAGAGGTATTGGGAGATAAATATGTGTTCAGCGTATCCCTGCATCCTGTGTGTTATAAGATTAGTAAAGAGGCGATTGCTGCGGTCGATTTCATTTCTTATCAGTGTTACGGTCCTTCGCCGGTTCGCTTCCCGATGGAGAAATACTGTTCGGATATACAGATGGCGTTGGCTTATGGCATTCCAAAGGAAAAGCTGGTGGCAGGCGTTCCTTTCTATGGCGTGACAAAAGATGGCTCAAAGAAGACTGAGGCTTACTTCAGTTTTGTGCAGGACGGGCTGATTACGGGGCCGGCACAAAACGAAGTAACCTATAAAGGAGACGTGTATGTCTTTGACGGGCAAAATAATATCCGTGCCAAGACACGTTATGCGATGGACCAGCAGCTCAAAGGAATGATGAGCTGGGACTTGGCTACGGATATGCCGCTGAATGACAGCAGATCGTTGTTTAAGACGATGGTGGAGGAGTTGGGGAGGTGAACTGCTTCAGATAATCTGAAGGAGAGACACCAAACTCATCCTTAAAACATTGACGGAAGTAGCCTGTACTGTTCATTCCTATTTTATAGGCTATTTCCGAGATATTATATTTTCCTTCGAGGAGTAACCGTTCCGCATTCTGCATTTTTACTTTCCGGATGTACTCGTTCGTAGAAAGTCCGGTCAGTGCTTTCATTTTCCGGTAGAGCGTAGAACCGCTCATACACATCTTGTCGGACAGATAAGTGATGTCGATCTTCTCCGAAGAAAGGTTATCCTCAACCAGTTGCGTGATTTTCTCAATGAATTCGTTATCCAGTTTGCTGAGCGCCTCGGTGATTATGGAACGCTTTTCATCCAAATGAGAATTGGGGTTATGATTCGTTCCGGCCTGCTGGAATTGAGCAATCAGTTTCTTTCTCGAATCAAGCAGATTGTTGATGCGGCTTCGCAGCAGTGAAGCACTGAAAGGCTTGGTCAGATAAGAATCCGCTCCCACTTCGTATCCTTCTTCTTTATCCTGCAATGAATCTTTGGCCGTTAGCAGGATGACAGGGATGTGGCTGGTACGCACATCCTCTTTTAGTTGACGGCATAGCGTGATGCCATCCATTACCGGCATCATGATATCGCTTACTATAATATCGGGAATACGGTTGAGAGCCTGCTGTTTCCCTTCCTCACCGTTGCTGCCTGTGATTACTTCGAAAGAGTCGGAGAAAGATTCGGCGATGTATTTCTGTATATCTTCATTGTCTTCTACAATCAGCAGGATAGGTTTGCTCGTTTCCGGTTCCGTATTTTGAGAATCTTCCGGAACAGCTTCTGATATCATTTCCTCCTCTGTTTGCTTCGTAGAGTCTCCATGCAAAGCGTTGGGGTAGATATTGTCTGTTAATAAGCTGATATAGAAAGTACTTCCTTCGTTCTGTATGCTTTCCACCCGGATTTCGCCTTCGTGCAGTTCTACAAGATTTCGGACTAAAGCCAGTCCGATACCTGTGCCGGATGCCTGATGCTTGCCGCTTTCCTGATAGTAACGGTCGAAAACATGAGGCAAGGCTTCCGCAGAGATTCCGTATCCCGTATCACTGACTTTAATCTCCGTATAAGTGACCCCGTTTCGTGTGGTGGGATACAAGCTCAAGGTTATTTTTCCCTGTTCCGTATATTTGATGGCATTGGAAATCAGATTATCGAGGATAATGGTGATGATTTCTTTGTCAAAGAACAGAAGCATCTCTTCTTTTTCTATTTGAATCTGAAAGTCGATCGCTTTCTTTTGATTGAGTTCTTTGTATTTGAGTCCGATTTCATGAACGAGGGGCGCGATGTTGCTTTTGCAAACACATAGCTTTTTGTTCTGCGTTTCCGTTTTCCGGAACTCAAGAATCTGATTGATCAGGTTGAGCAGCCGGAGGGCACTCTGGTGGATGACAGAAAGTTTCTGCGCCTGTCTGGTCGGCAGTGACGTGTCTTTCTGCATATCTTCCAGCGGACCGAGGATCAGGGTCAGTGGTGTGCGCAGCTCATGAGTGATGTTAGTATAGAATCGCAAACGTTCCTGATTCAATTCTTGTTCTTGTTCGTGGTTTTTCTTTTCCAGGGTATAGAGACTTTCGAGGTCTATTTTCTTCTTATAGGCATGGATAATAGTATAAATAATGCTGATAGTGATCAGAATATAAATAAGTTTTGCCCACCATGTCAGCCAGAGAGGAGGGTTAATATGTATCCTGAGAGATGTCGTGTCCTCCGACCAGTCCTGATTGTGCAGGCGGGCTTTTACCAGAAACTCATACTTGCCGGGAGGAATATTGCGGAAGGTGACGCTGTTTTGCTCGTTGATCGTATACCATGAGTTTTCAAGTCCTTTCAGCATATAGGCATATTCCACCTGGTTGGCCAGTGAATAGTCCTGTACGTTGAAAGTAAGATTAAAACTATTTTGTTCATGAGTCAATTCTATCTCTCCTTCGGAGATGGGAATAGCGGTTTCGTTCTTCTCCCGACTTGTGAGTCGTCCGGGAATTCTCACTTTAGTGATAACCACAGGAGGAATCTGCGGACTGTTTATGGCAATATCGGGGTTGAAGAAACACAATCCGTTGATAGAGCCGAAATAGATGAGCCCGTTATGGTCTTTGGTAACGCATCCGCTGATGAAACTTCCTTGTGGGATGTTGTTGGAGTGATCGTAGGTATAGAAACATTTTTTAGAGGTGATATAGCAACTGATACCGGTATTGGTACTTGCCCAGATGTTGCCGTTCTTATCTTCACTGATAGCTCTTATGTGTGTATTGGGCAGTCCTTCTTTTCTTTGAAAAACCTGATAGTCAAAATTACGGGCTGAAGGAAAACATACCAGTCCCTCACCGGTGGCAAGCCACATCTGGCCTTTGCTGCTTCGGTATATCTGATTAATCGTATTGGAACAAAAACCTTCGTATTGGTTGAACTTCCTGACCAGTTGCATATCCGGCGTATATATCCCGACTCCTCCTCCGAAAGTTCCTATCCAGAAACGTCCTTCACTGTCTTGGGCAATGCTGCGTACAAAGTTTTCCAGCAACTGGCTGTTGGAGGTGTCATAATGATGAATCACCTTCTTGCTGGCAAGGTCTATAACGAACACCCCTGCGTGAGTCCCTATCCATATCTTTTTATTCTTGTCTTCATAGAAGACGCGTACGTCGAGAAGCTCATTCTTTTCCAGTTCGATGATCTGAAACTTCTTCAGTCTTGTATTGTAATAGCTGATGTTGCCCAGATAGGTGCCGAACCATAGGTTGCCTTCCGAGTCTTTCAGCGAACAAAGCACTGAGTTGGACAGGAGTTCTCTGTTTTCTTTATTGTAAATGGCCACCCGTTTTCCGTTTTCGAATACGTTAATACCTCCTCCGTCAGTTCCTATCCACAATTTTCCTTGTCCGTCATCGCAGACGCTGCTAACGACTTTGTTGCTCAGCGAACTTTCATTCATTTGGGTGGGTGAATAGCTCCATGTATGGAATGCGGGAGGAGCATTGCTGATAAAATTGATTCCTCCTCCCCAAGTCCCTATCCAGATATTATTAAAAGAGTCTTGAAAGATATACCGTGCGCTGGCGTTGGACAAACTGTAGTTATTGTCCCCTTCGCGGATAAACTCAAAGCGTATTTGTTCGGGCAGCAGAAACTGATTTTGCTGTAAGTCCAGTATCATGATTCCGTTCAGTTCTGTTGCAATCCAGAGTTTGTTGTCTTTGAGTTGTTTGATGGAGAAGATATAGCTTGACAATGCTCCGTGAATATTCCCCGGGTTGTTATGAAAGTTGGTAAATGTTTCTGTATTGGCATTGAACAGGGCTAGTCCTTTGCTGGTTCCGATCCATATATTTCCGTTGGTATCTTTATAGATACAACGCACATCGTTCCCCGGAAGGCTGTTCGGGTTTTGAGGATCATGGACGAAGTGCTTCACGGATTTGTCATTCAGGGAGAGGATGCTCAACCCGCCTTCTACGTGTCCGATGTATAGTTTGCCATCCTCAGCCTCCGTGGCTGTCCAGGTCTGCTCAGAGGGAAGGGCGGGTACTGTGCTTTTGTTATAATGAGTGAATTTCCCGGTAGCGATGTCCAGATACTCTATACCTCTGTAATAAGTACATACCCATAACCCTTTGCCGGCTTGTACGGATGAGGTAATGTGAGTGACATCGTTCGTTATCAGACTTTGTGGGTCTTCCGGATTATATTGGTAGACGCTGAAACTTTGTGTCTCGTAATTATAAGCGTTGAGTCCTGCCCGCTGGGTGGCTATCCAGATAACAGGCTGCACGGGATCGGCGTACACTTCATTGAGTTCGTTGCCGGTAATGCTTTGAACAGAAGAAGATTGCTCCTCTTTATAGTAGGTGATAAAGCGGGTTCCGTCAAACTTATTCAGCCCTTCTTCGGTGGCGAACCACAGAAATCCCTGCTTGTCCTGCGTGATACTCAATACATAATTGTTGGATAAGCCTTGTTCTATTCCCAATCTTTGGATGAGGTAAGGGTGGGCTGCCGCAAATGTGGCGGATAGCAGGAGGAAGAAAGCCGCAATGTATGTTTTCATCGTTTCAGATATTATGTATTCCTTGATATTCACTCTCAAAAGTACAAATAAATCTTGTATTTAGTATAGACAAATGATTCATTGCATGATTTTCTACCCTTTCTGCATGATTTTTACAGCGAATAAAATAAAACAACTGTAATTTTGCAATCAATCAAATAACCGAATCTAATACTTGCAGAAAATGGAATCTGATTCTTTACACGAACATGATAAAAGCTGGAAGGCATTTTTTATTACCACTCTGTTCATCTTGTGTACAGCGAACGTTTATGCGCAGTCATCCGATACAATCTTTTCCCGATATTTCCGTTATGCACAGAACTTCGCAGATTCGTACCCTCGCGAGAAAGTGAGTCTTCATTTGGATAATGCAAGTTATTACCTTGGTGATACGATTTGGTTCAAAGCGTATGTAGTGACGGCTGAACAAAACTTACCGACGACGATCAGCAAACCTTTGTATGTAGAATTACTGGACCAGTTGGGAAATGTCGTAGAGCGGCAAATTATTCAGCTTACGGATGGGGAGGGAACGGGACAAATCATTTTGAACAATACCTTCTTTACCGGTTATTATGAAATGCGTGCCTATACAAAGTGGATGCTTGCTTTTGATAACCCTTCCTGTTTTTCCCGTGTATTACCCGTCTATCGGAAACGGCTGAGCGATGAAGAGACTCCTCGGAGTATAGCTACCTATCGTATGGACGCTTCGATGAAACAGCGGCCGAAGGATAAAGAGAAGAAGTTTACAGTCCGCTTTTTTCCGGAGGGTGGACAATTGGTGAAAGGCATATCTTCGATTGTAGCTTTTGAAGCCACCAGCCGTGACAAAGGAGCTGCTGATGTAGAGGGAACAGTGGTTTTGCCGAGTGGTGAAGAACTGGCGCATATCCGTTCATTTCATGACGGGATGGGTTACTTTGAGTATAAGCCCGAAGAAAAGGCGGGTGTGGCAAAAATTGATTATGAAGGCTCCACTTATCAGTTTGACCTTCCGGAAGCTCTTCCACAAGGATATGTACTCCGAATCGATAACCGGCGGGAAATGTTGGATATCACTGTAGCCCGCAGTTCACAGGCAATGAAAGACACACTGGCTGTTTTTGTATCTTCTCAGGGGCGACCTTACAAATGTATGACACTGGACTTTGAAGATGAATTGAACTGCCAATTCCGGATTTCGACTAAAGAACTACCGCCCGGAGTGCAACAGATATCTCTGGTCAATCTGAAAGGGGAAACGTTATGCGAGCGTTTTTGTTATGTGATGCCGCGTTCTTCCATGCTCCTTGCCTGTAAAACGGATCACGCCCTGTATCGTCCTTTTGAGCCGGTGACTTGCCGGATTAAAGTGAGAGATCATCTGAATCGTCCGGTACAGGCCAATCTTTCTGTATCTATCCGCAACGGTGTGGAGTCTGATTTTCGGGAATATGATCATTCCATTTATACGGATTTGTTGCTTGTCTCCGATCTGAAAGGCTATATTCATCAACCCGGTTTTTATTTTGAGAACCAGTCTGCTGAACGTTTCAAAATGTTGGATGTCCTCCTATTGGTACGTGGCTGGCGGAAGTATGACCTTTCCCGACTGATAGGTAAACGTCCTTTCTTGCCTCGGTATCTTCCGGAGACCTCACTGACCCTGTATGGACAGGTCGAATCTTATTTCGGTAAGGCGTTACGGAATGTCGGGGTGAGTATTCTTGCGCGCAGGGATTCGGTCTCTATTGCAGGTATGACAAAAACGGATTCATTGGGGTATTTTAGTGCGCCGGTAGATGGTTTTAGCGGTTCTATGGATGCTCTCATACAGACACGGAACGAGGGAAAGAAGTGGAACAAGCAGGCAGTCGTGAAGTTGTTCCGTAATTTTGAGCCTTCCTTACGGAAGCTTGATTATTATGAGCTGAATCCGGAATGGAAAGAGACGGGTGATTTGAAACAGTTGTTGGACACCTTGGATATTGCTTATAAAGATTCTGTATTCGGACCGGATCATCATTTGCTGGATGAAGTGGTGGTGAACGCCAAGCGTCTGAACTTGTTATTGAAGCAAACTGAACGCTTTGAAAAAGAGATTCTGGGTTATTATAATATAACGCAGGTGGTAGATAAAATGCGTGATAAAGGAGAAGCGGTGTACAATCTGCCTATGCTGTTGAAGGAATTAAATCCTAATTTCAGATTGAGTGATTCATTGAGCCTGCACTATAATAACTCAAGAGTTTTATTTATAGTCAACGGCGGGGTTTTATCTTATGGTAAAACGGATTATGTGTTGGACAAAGATGTGGATGCTATTAAATCTATCATGCTTTATTATGATCAGGCAGGAGGGGAATCTGTTTTTGTGATGAACAAGCAGAGTAATAGAGTGACGAAATTTACAGCAAATAATTTTTGGAGTGGTCGCTGGCAGGATGGAGATTTGAGTGAGTTGCCTTTGCAGGATGCTATAGGTGCGGATTCCGGACCAGATGCACTTTGGGGTGAGAAAGATAGAAAGACTATGAAGAAAGGTCCGTTGCAGAAATCGTCAGTAGTAGTTTGCTCCATCACTACGATTGATGACTGGGACCCGAACAAAACTTATAAAGCCCGGCGGGGGATTCGTCATACCTATATACAAGGATATAATGAGCCCTTGGAATTTTATTCACCAGCTTATCCTGATGGCGCTCCTCTCTATACGGAAGATTCTCGCCGCACACTATACTGGAATCCGAATGTGAAAACGAATGAAAAGGGTGAAGCAGTCATTCGATGCTATAATTCCGATAATTCGGCGCCGTTAATAATAAATGTAGAGACATTGTATAAAGGTAGTCCGTCATCATTGAATATCTACTCTATAGATTATTAAACTCGATCTATATTATTCATATTCATATAAAGTCCTGCTAAAGAGGAAGAAAGGAGTTGTGTTTCTTGCAGCCAACGTGTGTAAATCGTTTATGAATGATTCTCTACGTTTTTTGAATGATTTTTATAATGTAAAATCTACACTCATTCGTATCTTTGCTGTAGATAACAACGAAATAAACTAATATTATGAAAATGAAAACTAATATAATTTTTAAAAAACTAAAGTCATTCGTTAATCGGTGTCTTTTTCCTGATTATATGTGCTGTTTTATCTTCTTGCGTTTATAACGCTGATATGCCAATAAAGAATTTTTAGTGAACCAATAATTTAATATGTAAAAAGAAAAACGTTATGAAAAGACTATTTCTTCCCTTATTAGGGTTTTTGTCGTTGGTGCTGATGTGCTGTAATGACAACAAGGAATCAGGTACGGATTCCTATGACCCGAACAAACCTGTCACTATTGACTATTTTACGCCGGACACCGGTCGGGTAGCAGAGAAAGTGATTATTATAGGTAATAACTTTGGAAATGACAAATCTGCGGTAACCGTATTATTTACTGATAATATGGAAAAGGAGAACAAGGCTGCCGTAGTGGGAGTAGATAATACTACGATTTATTGTATGGCACCACGTCAGGCAGAAGGTTTCAATAAGATTACGGTTAAGGTGAATGATCAGACTGTGGTGGCTGATGAGACTTTTAAATATTCTGTGTCTGAGAATGTATCTACTATTGCCGGTGATTTTGTACAAGCTGATGGTGCCGGTAAAGATGGAAGTCTGGCTGAGGCAACTTTTGGGCAGATGTTTGGTGTAGCTTGCATTGATGAACAGTCGGGTATCATAGGTCAGGCATGGAATAATAACAGTATACGTTATGTCTCTATAGACGAAGATGCTGTGATTACTATCCAAAACGGTCCTGTGGTTGGAAAAGTGGCGGTATCCAATGATAAAACATTGGCTTATGGTGCTACCATTAATGGAGCTAATACCGTTTATGTTTATAAGAAATCGCAGGCATGGGTTCCTTCTCGACTAAGTGATATCAGTTCAGGTACCGATGTTTGGGCTGTGGCTTTGAATGGTGATAACCAATGGTTGTATTATGTTACGAGAAATGGTCGTTTGGGACGTATTGAAGTCAATAATCCAACTCATAATGAGATTTTGTTTGAACATAATGATTTTAGTGGCGGTCCTTTCGCTTACATCGCTTATAGTGCTTTTGAAGATTGTTTCTATGTAACTACTGATAAAAATAAGATTCTGAAAGTTTGGGTAAAAGAAGATGGTACACATGCTTACGAGCAGATTAACCAGAATAATACAGGAACTACAGATGGTTTTCTGACTGATGAGGCAAAATTCCAGTTTTTGCGTGGCCTTACAATAGATGAAGATGGTAATATTTTCGTTTGTCAGGAGAATAATCATGTGATTCGTAAAATAGCTTATGATGAGAAAATGGAAAAAAGATATGTAACTACTATTTTGGGTACAGCTGGTGTAAAAGGTGATGACGATGGTTCTCCTGATATTGCTTTATTTGCAAATCCCCAAGATATCAGTTATGACGGGAATGGTGGATTTTGGATTGCTCAGCGTGAAAATCCGGCTTTAAGAAAGTACTCAGTAGAATAAACACATTAATCAGGAATTAATCATGAAAAAAATAATAAGCATCTTATTTATATTATGCGGCATCTTCTCTTCTATGGCCTATGCGCAGGGAGGATTGACATATTCCGGTACTGTCATTGGTGAAGATGGATTGGAACTTATAGGTGTGAGTGTTGCTGTGAAAGGGACATCTATCGGAGTAATCACCGACTTGGACGGAAAGTTCCGTTTGAATAATATTCCTCCCAAATCTACCGTTGTGTTTTCCTATGTAGGTTTTGAGAATAAAGAAGTGAAAGTAACCGAATCTAAAGAGCGTGAGACTATTGTATTGAAACAAAGTATCAGTAGTTTGGATGAAGTAGTGGTAGTAGGTCGTGGTTCACAGCGTAAAGTTTCTGTTGTGGGAGCTATTACTTCTGTTGATCCGGCACAGTTGCAGGTTCCTGCTACTTCCGTATCCAATATGCTTCAAGGTCGTGTGCCGGGCATCATTGGTGTGACTCGTAGTGGTGAGCCGGGCAATAACTTCTCTGAATTTTGGGTACGTGGTATCAGTACGTTTGGGGCAAATGCTTCGGCGCTGATCTTGATTGATGGTGTAGAAGGTGACTTGAATACACTCGACCCTGCAGATATTGAAAGTTTCTCAGTTTTGAAAGATGCTTCGGCAACTGCCGTATATGGTGTGCGTGGTGCCAATGGCGTAGTAATTGTAACTACCAAGAGAGGTAAAGCTGGTAAGTTAACTGTAAACTTCAAGACAAATGCCACATATTCCTATTCTCCCCGCATGCCGGAGTATGTAGATGCAGTGGGCTATGCAAACCTTGCTAATGAAGCACGTGTTGTCAGAGGTAAGAATCCGATTTATACTAATTCTGAAATCCAACTGTTCCGTTCCGGTCTCGATCCGGATCTTTATCCGAATGTGAATTGGAGAGATGTGATTCTGAATGACTATGTGATTGACAATCAACATCACCTGAGTCTTTCTGGTGGTGGTACCAATGCACGTTATTATGTAAGTATGGGTATCATGAACCAAGGAGCTGTTTTCAAACAAGATAAGTCGGTAAGTAAACATAATACTAATGTGGATTACCATCAATATAATTTCAGAGCGAACGTAGACGCCAATATGACTAAAACAACTCTACTCTCTTTGAATATGGAAACGATTATCACTAAACGTAATTCTCCGGGATATGGTGATAATAACAATGCATTATGGTCGGCGCAAGCTAATCTTCCGGCAACAATCGTTCCGGTGAAATACTCCAATGGTACTCTTCCATCATTTGGTAGAAACTCGGATGAGGTTTCTCCTTATGTACAGTTGAACTATACAGGGTATAAGATCAGTGAAACACAGGCCACCCGTATGAATGCCAGTCTGAATCAGAAGTTGGATTTCATCACAAAAGGACTGTCTGCAAGAGGCGTATTCTCGTTTAACTATACCGGCTACTTTGACCAGTATCGTACCAAGACTCCGGACTTATATTACGCCACAGGAAGAAAGCAGAATGGAGCATTGATCTCTAAACGTACATCGAGTGCTACTGATATGACTTACAGCGATTATCGCCGCATTGCCCGTCAGTATTATTTTGAAGGAAATATCAATTACGAAAGAATCTTTGGCGAAGACCATCGTGTGACCGGATTACTTAATGCCTACCGTCAGGAAAATAAAGACTCTTATCTGAATAATGATGATGACGACACCACATTGGATGAAAGAATTCGTTCCATTCCTAAACGTTATCAGGCTATTTCTGCTCGTGCTACTTATTCTTATAAGGATACTTATATGTTTGAATTCAATGTAGGATATACCGGTTCCGAGCAATTCAAGAAAGGCAACCGCTACGGGTGGTTCCCGGCAGTAGCTTTGGGATGGGTGCCTACTCAGTATGAATGGACGCGTGAAAAACTTCCGTTCCTCGATTTCTTCAAACTCAGAGCTTCTTTGGGTAAAGTAGGTAATGACCGTATCAAGAAAATCCGCTTCCCGTACCTTTCTACTGTGTCTACCGATTATAGCTCAGTAACATGGCCTGGTAGCACCGTTGGCGAGAGCCGCGTAGGTGCCAATGACTTGAACTGGGAAGAGACAACCAAAATGGATATTGGTGTAGACCTGAAAATGTTTAATGACAAAGTGGAACTGACTGCCGACATCTTTAAGGATAAAAACAAAGGTATCTTCCAGCAACGTGCCAACATTCCTGAAGAAGCAGGTTTTGTAACCAATCCGTACACCAACATCGGTGGAATGGAATCATGGGGATTTGATGGAAACATAACGTTCAACCATAATTTCACCAAAGATTTTGGAATGACAGTTCGTGGCAACTGGACATTCGCCCGCAATAACGTAACCTATTGGGAGCAATCAGGCGTAGTATATCCTTATCAGTCTTTTGTAGACGTTCCTTATGGAGTGCAACGCGGTTTGATATCTTTAGGTTTGTTCAAAGATCAGGCAGATATTGAAAGTAGTCCTGTTCAAACCTATTCTTCTGATGTGCGTCCAGGTGACATTAAGTATAAAGATGTCAATGGTGATGGTGTTATCAATGATGATGATATTGTACCGTTATCCTATTCGAATACTCCGACTCTTCAGTATGGTTTTGCTGCTGAATTCAGATACAAACAGTTTACTGCCAGCATTTTCTTTGAAGGTGTAGGTAAAGTGCAATATTTCTATGGGGGGTCAGGATACTATCCGTTTGCTTGGGAAACGCGAGGCAATGTACTTAACATTGTAGCTGATCAAAAGAATCGCTGGACACCGAGAGAATATTCCGGTGACGCTAGTACGGAAAATCCGAACGCGCGTTTCCCGCGTCTGACTTATGGTGAGAATAAGAACAATAACCGCCCATCTACCTTTTGGTTGGCAGATGGCCGCTATTTCAGATTGAAAAATATCGAGTTGTCTTATAGATTCACCAGCGCATGGTTGCGAGATAAGATTAGTGTACAGAACGCTACCTTGAGCCTTGTAGGCGAAAACCTGCACGTATGGGATAAGGTGAAACTTTGGGACCCGGAGCAGGCATCGTCAAACGGTGCCGTGTATCCTCTGCAACGGAAATTCACCCTTCAGCTTAATGTGACGTTTTAATCCCGTTTCAATTGTAACATTATCATAAATCGTATAATTATGAATTTCAGAAAAATATATTGCATAGCCGCTATGGCACTGATGTGTTGCACAGGAAGTATGTTTACCTCCTGTGACGACTACCTGGATGTAGACTCATACTTCGATGAGATTTTTGAGCTAGACTCTGTATTTAAACGTAAGGAATATCTGGAAGAATATATCAATGGTGCCGGAAAGTTATTACCTAATGAAGGAGACTTGTGGACCAATGCTTGGTCGCCTTATCAGGGAGCTTCGGACGAGAACTTTACATCATGGAATGACTCCCGTCATAAAGCTATCCAGCTGATGGTGGACGAAGTGACTCTACAGAGTGATTTCTATAATAACTATGGTACTTGGTATAAAGGTATTCGTAAAGCCAACCTCGTCTTGGAAAGAATCAATGAATGTGAGGATATTACTACGAGCGATTTGCGTGACTTTATGGGACGTTGTTATTTCTTGAGAGCTTATTTCTATTATAAACTGGTAGAGGCTTACGGACCTGTGCCCATTGTGCCTGAAACGGCTTATGATGTGGATGCCAGTGCGGAAAGCATGTCATTGGAAAGAGAGACATACGAGAATTGTATTAACTATATCTGCGAGAATTTTGAGAAAGCATACGAATATCTTCCTTCCAGCCGTACGTCTACCCTAGTCAATCTGCCTACCTCGGGAGCGGCATTGGCATTGATGGGAAGAGTAAGACTGATCGAAGCAAGTCCTTGGTACAACGGAAATGAGTTTTATGCTGACTGGAAGCGTTCGGACGGCACCAACTTTATGCCTCAGGTCAAAGACGAATCCAAATGGGGAACAGCCGCTCTTCTTGCCAAACGTTTGATTAAGGGCTCGGAAGCTGGTAGCTTTAAATATAAGCTGCACACTGTTGAGAGAAAACTAGACACAAAACCGCTACCGGAGAATGTGCCTGACGAAAACTATCCTAATGGAGCGGGAGGTATAGATGCGCTTCGTTCTTATGCTTTTATGTTCAATGGTGAAACTCCGGCTTATAATAATGACGAGTTTATTTATATGTGCGGCTACTCTAGTACAGCTGGCGACTCTCCGGCATGGATTGCTACTCCTACGAGCCTGGGTGGTGGTAATGGGTTGAATATTACTTATGCGACTGTGAAAGCTTTCCGTATGGAAGACGGTAGCGACATCAATAACTCACCACTTTATCCCACAAATTACTGGGAAGCCATTGGTGGTAGTTCACAGTCTTTCTCTGACTATACACTTCCATCCGATGCTGCTAAGATGTTTGATAAGATGGAAATGCGTTTCTATGCCAGCGTAGGTTTTAACCATTGCTACTGGAGCGGACTTTCTTACATCGGAACCGAAGGTAATCAGACTAAGCAGACAGTTACTTACTATGCTAATGGTACTGCTGCACCGTCGTCCGATCATCCTGAAGATTATAACCACACTGGTTTTACCTGCAAGAAGTACATTCATTATGTAGAGGATCAGCTGAAAGGTATGATGAAGTCGAAAACTTTCCCGATCATGCGTTATGCAGAGGTGCTGCTCAACTATGTGGAAGCATTGAATGAGTTGGGAAGTAATACATATACCGACGAAGAGAATGGGATTACAGTGAGCCGTGATGTAGACGAGATGGTGAAATACTTTAATATGGTTCGCTATAGAGCCGGTTTGCCGGGCATTACAGCGGATGATGCAAGGGATGTGACTACGATGCGGGATTTGATTAAGCGTGAAAGACGTGTGGAGTTTTTCTGTGAAGGCAGACGTTATCACGATTTGCGTAGATGGGGAGATGCGATCGATGCATACAATGAGCCTGTAACAGGTATGAACATTGCTGCACGTAGCACAGACCGTAAAGCATTCCATACAGAAACAGTGATCAATAATACTCGTTCGCATCGTGTATTCTCTTATAAAGATTACTTCCTGCCTATCCCTCGTACAACGATGGATAAGAACCCGAAACTGGTTCAGAATCCGGGATGGTAATTTTGCACACGAAGTACAGAATTAATAATTAAGTAAAAAACGTTTGTTATGAATATCAATAAAATACTATATCCGATACTTTTGTTATTGGTCGTTTTAAGTAGCTGTGATTATGAAAGCCCGCTTGATAAGGAGCAATATAAGAAGACGCTCTATCTGATCGGCGCTTCCAGCAATCTTGTGACTAAAGAGCTTGCTTATAGCAGTGAAGTGCAGGAAGGATTCATTACAGTGGGTGTAAGTGGCTCTCTTTTGATTGACGGGAATGTGGATGTGACTCTGGAAAGCCATAACAGTGTAATTGACTGGTATAATAAAAAGTTCAAGTTCCTTGCCACCGATATCAAATATCAGGGACTTGCTGCCAGTGCTTTTGAGGTACCTTCCTATACTACTACATTGAAAGCCGGCGAAACTTATGCGAGAGTTCCCTTTAAAGTTAAAACAGAAGGTCTGGAGTGCGATTCGCTTTATGCGATAACTTTCAAGATTGCTTCTTCTTCTGCCGGTTATGAGATCAACCAGAAGGACTCGGCACTTATTGTATCCTTCAATCTGGTAAATAAATACTCAGGTAATTACATCTTCAAGGCTCTTCGGCACGAACTGGATAGTAATGATGAAATAGTTGCATCCACTTCTATTACTATAGTCAGAACATTGAAAGCTACAGAAGAAAATGCAGTACGTTTCTATAACGAGCAACAGGCGGAAACAACTGCCAATATCAAGAAACATGCTGTTGTACTGAAAGTTGATGCTAGTAACAATGTCAGTATCTCGGCATGGGAGGACTTTGACTTGATTGATGGTACATGTACTTATAATCAGAACTCGAAAGTCTTTAATGTAGATTATAAGTATACTGCGGATGGCAAGACTTATCAGATGGTGGGTACGTTTACCTATCAGGATGAAGATGCAGGTAGCAACTAAATGAGCTTATAAATCTAGTAACTGAATTAGGTTATCAGCAAGGTAGAAAAAGGTGTTGCTTTAAGTCGATGAAATAATAACTGGCAGGTTTAAGGAATTCTTAAACCTGCCAGTTTGTTTTTATTCAGCCTTATAATTTGTGACATTGCAAGATTTGTGGTAGTTTTTGGTCGTTTTGTATTCCCCAAAGTTAGCCGTAATCACGTATTTTTGTACTATCACTTTAAAAATTATAAAAAACAAATTTCACGATGAACTATAAATTACTGTCAGTCGCCTTAGCTTTTTTATATATAGGTATGGTAGGCGGATGTTCCCAACCCGCCCCCGACCTGCGTTATCAGATTGAAGTGGACAAACCTCTGCAGACAATGGAACACTTCGGCGCTTCCGATGCCTGGAGTATGCATATCCTTGGCTTGTGGCCGCAGGAGAAACAAAACCAGATAGCCGACTGGCTTTTCAGCACAGAGAACGATGCGAATGGAAAACCGAAAGGAATCGGCTTGTCTCTGTGGCGTTTCAACGTCGGGGCGGGCAGTACGGAACAAGGGGAAGCCAGTCAGATCGGTTCTTCGTGGATGCGTACCGAATGTTTTCTGCAAGCCGACGGAACCTACGACTGGAACAAGCAACAGGGGCAACGCAACTTTCTGAAACTGGCAAAAGAACGGGGCGTCACTAAATTCCTCGCATTTCTGAATTCCCCTCCCGTATATTATACTCAGAACGGTCTGGCTACCAATACCGGTCGTGGAGGAACCGCCAATCTGAAGCCGGAATGTTACGAGAAATATGCCCGTTTCCTGGCCGATGTAGTAGAAGGAATAGAGAAGCACGACGGAATAAAGTTCAACTATATCTGTCCTTTCAACGAACCGGACGGGCATTGGAACTGGGTAGGACCGAAGCAGGAAGGCTCTCCGGCAACCAATCGGGAAGTAGCCCGGACCGTCCGTTTGCTGAGCCGGGAGTTTGTGAACCGGAAAATGGATACACAGATTATGGTGAACGAGTCTTCGGACTATCGCTGTATGCTCCGTACCCATCAGACGGACTGGCAGCGTGGCTATCAGATTCAGGCTTTCTTCTGCCCGGACAGTGTGGATACGTATTTGGGTGATACGCCCAATGTGCCCCGACTGATGCTTGGTCATAGCTACTGGACAACGACTCCTCTGAGTGAACTGCGTGCCATGCGCTGCCAACTGCGTGAAGCTTTGGATAAATACAACGTCGGCTTCTGGCAGTCAGAAACCTGTATCATGGGGAATGACGAAGAGATAGGTGGCGGTCACGGCTTCGACCGTACGATGAAGACGGCACTTTACGTTGCCCGTATCATCCATCATGACATCGTGTATGCGGGAGCGAAGAGCTGGCAGTGGTGGCGTGCCGTCGGCGGTGATTATAAAGACGGGCTGATTCGGGAATACACGAATGATGACTTGAAGGATGGTCGGGTAGAAGACTCCAAACTCATGTGGGCTTTGGGTAATTATAGTCGTTTCATCCGTCCGGGAGCTGTCCGCCTGTCGATTTCTGCTTTCGATCAAGCGGGGAATTTAATCCCCGGAGGCGATACGGACCAAAAAGGACTGATGTGTTCTGCTTATCAAAATGCGGACGGCTCATACGCTGTTGTTCTCATTAACTATGCGCAGGAAGACAAAGAGTTTTCAATCAATAAGATAAATGGCAAGAAAACTCGATGGCAGGTGTATCGCACTTCGGATGTAGAAGGAGAAGATCTGCTACCCGTTGAGAAAGTGAAGAGTGGAAAAACAGTCCGGATTCCGGCACGTTCGATTATAACTTTATTGAATCAATCGCTTTAATATAAGAGTCAATTATGGGTTTGTCCGGTCGAATAAAAGGCCGGTATGTCGCCTTTTTCTTTTTTAAAGTATTACATTTGTACGCCCGTCCATTGCTAACCAAGGCAATGGACGGGCGCAATGCATAAAAAAGGAGGCATTTTATGAACGATAGAGGAAATATTGTCATTTATCAGACAAAAGATGGGAAGACTTCAATTGATGTGAAGTTGGAGGATGAAACAGTGTGGCTGAATCAGGCTCAAATGGCAGAATTGTTCCAAACGGACAGAACTTCAATAGTGAAGCATGTTAATAACATCTATAAGTCGGAAGAATTGGTGAAGGATTCAACATGTGCAAAAATTGCACATGTTCAGATAGAGGACATCTCTCATTGCTTTTCTACCCAAAATATAAAGTATATTGATAATCAGTTAGTTACTGTTATCAAGATACAAATGATATGCAAATGTAAGTATAAAACCATATAGAAAAAGTACAAATGGACATTACTTTGTATGATAACATCCTTTTCTACAGATTAAGGGTTAACACAATGTTATACTACTGATATTCAGCATATTGAAGCTGTTCTTCCTTGCATTCAACAAAGAGTGTTAAATTATATTAAATCCTACAGGGCAATTATGATTCGTGCAAAGATAATATTTTGCAGTCAAAGGAAGAAAGACTTCTTGAACCACTTCTATGGTTCTATACTTCTGTTTCTGACGTAAGCTGACCCGTACGGTTTTCGGGTTTTAGACGGACATATATACAGTTTACTTTAGGTTAGCATATATATAAGAGCTAACCAAGGTAAACTAAAGTGTTTTTGTCCTGTAGATACTGCACTTTGTGGACTCTTTTCTCCTTTGACTGCAAAAACCTCTTATAGCCTTATCTCCACCTATAACGTCACTTCACACTGCTGTACCATGCAGTCTGCCATGTACCACCCCATCGGGCTTTGATAAGAATTGTGTTGCAAAGGTACCTGTCATGGCGTTCATCCTGCAAGGTCGGTGCCTGTGGTTTGTCCGTGAAATCTCCACGCTCTGATTGTGGCAGAGGTAGTATTTGACGGCAAAACCTTGCATTGATGAGCCATAACACCTTTTGGGGCAACATAATTCTTTAATCAATCCCGATGGTAGTTGGTTCTACATAAGGGAAGAAAATAAAAATTTTATCTTATGGCTAACATTTGCGACACTCAGTACAAGGTGACAGGCTCACGCAAAGCCGTGGCAGACCTTTGGAACACACTCCAAGAGTTGGAGGTGAACAGTAATAATGTGTATCTGTATCTCTTGGCAGAACACTATGGCATTGACTACGAGAAGAAAGGCATCTCGGTGAGAGGACACATCTATTGGGCAGAGTATGAGGAGAACGTGGAAGACGATTATGCCCTCTTGTCCTTTGACACCGAAAGTGCTTGGTCTTCATGCGACTTGTTCTTTGAGGAGGTGAACAAGGCACTTGGCGATGAACTTTCAATCAGTTGGCGAGAGGTTGAGCCAGGTTGCGACATCTTCTATACGCACGATGAGAACGACTTCTTCCCCGAAGAGTGCTACGTCACTGCATACGGAGAACTCTTTGAGGATTGTGAGGGTGCTTACTCCACCTTTGGTGATGCTATCAAGTTGTGGTGTGAGAAGACTGGTGTCTCACAGGACGGAAGAAGCGAACAGAAGATGATTGACTTCATCAATGAATACGAGTATGAGGCAGAGGACACGAATTTCTGCATCAATCCAATCACATTCGGCTAACAAGGAGGAACGGATATGGCAACGATAGACATGGAGCAGTTGGACGGCGTTGTAGGGTGTTTCTGCACCTTGCTTTATCCCCGAAGAGGTCAGACAGAGGGAACGATTGTCGAGGACTTGGGTTGTGAGGTCATTGTCCAGCTCATCAACGGCAAGGAAGTGACGGAGTACAAGGATGATGTTGTCATCTGTGAATAATCAGGAGAGAGTCTGTTGGCTATGTGGCTTGCAGACTCTTTCTTCCTTTGACTGCAAAAACTCTTTTAGGACAATCCTCCAATGAGGTTATGGCTGTTGTAACTGAAATACCTTGGGAGCAAGTTGTGCGGTTTGCTCACTTGCTCCAGTCCTGTTATAGAAGCGATGCTTCGACACCTGTATAGCGATACGTCGCCAAAGTCCCTTCGCCGTTTTAAGCGTCTCTGTACCTTGTTATAGGAATGGTCATTTCGCCTTTTGGTTTTACTCGTCTGTCTTTTGCGACTCTTCCTTGTCGGACACAGAACTTGGTCTTAGCATGATGACAGTGCTATCGCCAATCCTCTGATGTCTGTCCTCTTTTGGCTTGATGCCTCTATTGCTAAGCTGACCCTTAGGCTTGTCGTTCATCGTGCATCAGTGTTCATGCTCCTCACTCTTCTGATGATACAGCTGTAAGGTCGGATTTCCCGCTTCGTTTCTCCAGGCATACAGCCATAGCAGTGCCCCTGTCTGTTGCATACGGATTGCCTCCTTGCTTACAACCTTTGTTCCATTGTTTGGCCCCGTCTTTTTCTGAATTGAGCTATTTGAAAGCCACTTATTTTCTAAGTAGGTCTGCGGGGTTTCCCCCGCTTTCCCCTTCAAGAACCGTGCATGCGACTTTCACCGCACACGGCTCGTGTAATTCTTTTAATTATCTCTCGTTCTAAATAATCGGCTCTGTGTGCTGTCATGCACTGCATTTGAGCGGGCGTGTACGGCTTTTTGTTTCTTGCCGTTGCTTGAAGTATTCGTCGTATCGTGGGTCAAACGGATTGGCTTTCGACCTTATCTTCGTGTAGCGGAGTATCGGTGTGTGGGTCAGTTGGATAAGGCGATAGATTTTCTCCTTGCCTTTCTTATCCTTGCCCTTTGTTCCAAATATCCATCCACGTTTCCCGTCGTGTTGCCAATACTTCTTCTCTATCCACTTCAACGACTTGTCATGGTGTCTTCTTATCGACCATCTCCTCAGTTGGAGGAAGATTATGTGGTCGAGCTTGGAGAACACCTCCTTCGAGGACACATATCTGTAATAGTTCGCCCAACCGCTTATCTTGGGGTTGAGTTTGCCAATTACATCCGTCTGCTTGGCTGAGCGCATTTTGTATATTACTTCATGTGTCGACTCCGCAAACTTCTTCTGATTCTTCTTGCTCGGTTTAATCAGCAACATGCCGTTGCCATATTTCCGTATGTTGAAACCGAGGAAGTCAAAACCATCCTTGATATGTGTTATCAGCGTCTTTTCCTCTGAGAGTTCCAAACCTCTGTCCTTTAGGAATACGATTAGCTCTGACTTTATCTCTTCAAGTACCTCCTTCGTATCGCCAGTGACGATGAAGTCGTCTGCGTAGCGTACGAGGTTTACCTTGTTGGAGTAGGTCTTGCCGTTGTCCCTTCGGGTTGAGTGTTTGGCTACCAATGCTTCCATCCCATCAAGTGTGATGTTCGCCAATGTCGGGGAGATTATTCCGCCTTGGGGTGTCCCCTCGTCGGTCATGTGGAACACATTCTTTTCTATCACTCCCGCCTTAAGCCACTTGCGGAGCATTTCCTTGTCGATTATGACATTGTCAAGCAACCATTCGTGGCTGATATGGTCGAAGCATCCCTTTATGTCACCCTCAAGCACCCATTGAGCCGAGGTCTTCTTGTGAAGGCACTTGTATATCTGGTCTGTCGCATCCGCACATGAGCGGTATTTGCGAAAACCATAGGAGTTGCCGTCGGCAAGTGTCTCTGCTATGGGTTCAAGTGCCATTAGGAAGAGGGCTTGCATAGCCCTGTCCTTGATGGTAGGGATTCCGAGCGGGCGCATCTTGCCGTTTTTCTTCGGGATGAAGACACGGCGAAGAGGCTTTGGCTTGTAACCCCTCGTTGTCAAAGAGCTGATGGCTTTGTAGCGTCTTATGGGAGTGAGCCAGGTTTCCTTGTCAACCCCAGCAGTGCTACCGCCCGAGTTTGATGTCACGCGTCTCACTGCCAATGCCTTGGCGGAGAACGAGCTAATCAAGATGCGTTGGAGAGATTTCACCTTTCCAATGCGGTTTGCCTTTAGAGCCTCTACTATTCTGACTTGCAGCTTGCGTACCTCCTTCTCACACGACACCCAGTTGATGGTCTGCCATGCGGTCAGTGCGGCTGAGGATGCACACTTGGCTTGCGCCTCGTCCAATTGTCGTTTCTTCATTTACACAAGTTCTACATTTCATTTCGTAGCGAATTACCTGATGGAAGTCTGCCCGCTTTCGCGTGGGGTGATGTCCCAACCCCTATCCCCGCCATTACAGAGGGGCATTCGCTTTCTCCATCGTCATTTACCTACAAGCCGTTCGGTTGCTCTTGCGATTGACTTACCTGTTCCCATAATGAGATGAGGAGACCTATAGGCTTACCATGTTCCGTACGGATAACTTCGACTGATTTAGGACCCGCCTATCCACCGGTGGAGCGACATCCGTGTGGCTATTAGATAAACATAGCCAACCTATCCACTTGCCGTTTTGGCATGGCTCATAAACATCCGTGAGCCAATTCTTTGTCACGATGGTTGGTAACGGCGGTTACTTTACGTTGTCCTTGTCAGTCAGCCTAACAGCTGCGTCTTGTGATGTTCAAGACCTCGCCATATTGTCCCGAAGGCTTCGCACCCAGTCGTTGCCAACTACGCACGCTTCGGTAGGCTACTCTTAACGGAATAAGAGGTTCATTAGTTTCAAAGAACAATTATCTGTACGACTTCATGTCGCAATTACCATGCAAAGGTAGCGTGATGCTGCGAAGGACTTCCTCCTTCTTGTGTGGCCGCTATCGCTGTGACCAATAAAATAGTGCGTAATCTTCCTTTTTCTCCCTTACCGCCAACGACAAAAAGAGTATTGCGAACGATTTTCATGGTGCTTCCCACATGGTGCCACATCCCTGCTTTTGAATGCATGTAAAAATTAAGTTTCACTTTTAAATTCAATTCAAAATGAAAAAGATCGAGAACAACTTCACAGTTTCAGGTTTCGTAGGTAAGGATGCAGAAATCCGTCAGTTCGCAAACGCCAGCGTAGCACGCTTCTCATTGGCAGTAGGCCGTCAGGAGAAGAACGGCGAGGAAACCAACCGCGTATCGGCTTTCATGAATATGGAGGCATGGCGCAAGAACGAGCACACCGAATCATTCGACAAGCTCACCAAGGGCACGTTGCTCACCGTCGAGGGTTTCTTCAAGCCAGAGGAGTGGACAGACAAGGATGGCGTGAAGCACTCCAGAATCATCATGGTTGCAACCAAGTTCTACGAGTGTCCCGACAAGGAGGAGACTCCTGCGGAAGAGCCGGCCAAGCCAGCAACCAAGAAAGGCAAGAAATAGCCTTTCCTCTCCATAACAAGGCGACCTTCGGGTCGCTTTTGTTTTGCTCAGGGACATCAATCTGCTGTTATAGCGTGTGATAATCTTCTCTAATAACAACCATGTGCATTTATTAACCATAACGGCAACGCCGTCTTCCTTTATTCTAACCACTTCGTCCCTCACCATTTGCGAAACGTCACCAAGATGGTTGGCATACAGATATTCCCGGCTGATGGCGACAAAGTCGCTATTAGCCAAGAAAGACAGTATGCCAAGGTCTGAACGCGAGAGGACTGCCATCTATGCCACAAGATGCCGAAGCCGAGGCTTCTGATAATTGTGTCCTTTACTGGCTATCCACTCGCCTTGATATTCAGACCGTCAATCTTGCGACAGCTTCACTACCCACCCACACCTGCTTTACTATTCTTCTTCTCTTTGACTGCAAAATATTTTCTGTTATAAGCGGTGGTTTCGTCCAAGTGCGTTGTATCGCTTCGCCCCACACCTTCAGAACGGCATTACTGTACGGACACCGCACGAATCCCATGTGACAGGCAGCCAACAATGTCACTATCAGAAACTGACACTTCTGATAACTGCCTTTATTGCTGTCTGGCTGTCCCATTATCGGGCTTCGGCAATGTCCGTGTAATGCCATTCTGCCCACCCATACCACCTTTACCACTAATCAACTGTTTTACAATTTCTCTTCTGCTATACAAGAGGCAGTTCTTGTCCACTCAGGCATATTGAATGTGGCAGACATGTCTGCTACGTCCAATCTGCCTCAGTGTCCTGCGGCAAGGACAAGGCACATTTGTCATGCTGACAGGAGTGCCCGATTTGTCCGTTGCGCAACTGTCTCTTCTTGCCTGATATACGTTACTATCTACTTCTAAATTATACTGCTTTGCCCCACGCCTTTGCGAAGCGTTACATGGTCTGTCGTCATACAGACATCCTTGGCTGATGGCAACACGTTGCTATTAGCCAAAGCTGACAGTATGCCGAAGTACCGACGCGAGAGAATTGTCTGTCCGTGCTACAAGCTATCAAGGCTGAAGCTTTGATGACTTGCATCCCGGTCAGCCAACACACTCGCTTTATGTCGGTACAGCAGACCTGCAAACACTTCACTGCCCACCCTTACTGTTTCAATCTTTCTTCTTACCTCTTTATATATAACACATCATTCCTCTTGCAGCCAATATCAATAATCTTCTTCCAATCAGCGCAGTGGTAGGCATATTTCCTGCAAAGTTAGCCGCGTCTGAGACAATCGTCAAATTCTGCTTGAGGTCTTGTGACTGTGAACAATCTTCCTTTTCCTCGGAAAAGAGTATTCTTCACACATAATTTGTCTTTATGTCTTTTCTTGCGGCTTGTGGGAGCAGAAAATATCCCTCCACAGGCTGAAAGGTCTCGAAAGGAGGGAAGAGAAAGAAACGGTTAAGCGAACGCAGAGGGAATTTATTCACTATGCTGAGCGTAAGTTTCTTCAACGTAGTTAAACAAGTCCAGCGACATGGGCGACAAACTTATTTGTATCACTAAAAATAGAAAGGCAATGAAGATTATCATCCTGCATGATGCTGACGCACGCATCGAGTATCTTGACGTAGCCGACCACCTTCTCGGCTCAGACATCGAGGAGTTCCTCACCAGACAGGGCTTCTCAGTGAACAACATCACATGGCTTGTCACATCGGCAGACCATATCCCAGTGGTTTACCACAAGTATGACATCGACTGCAAGACCGGCGAGGCAACCCACACCAAACGAGAGGCAGAACTGCAAGACCTCACTATCCACGGACAACTCCAGGCATTGCAGCACCGGGAGCAGGACGAGCTGAAAGCGGCTCTTCGCAAGTACGGCACGGAGGTGGACGGAGGCTTTGAGGTGCATTTCGAGGGAGAGCAGCCCATCGTGGCAGGTTATCTCTTTGACGAGCCTCGTGACATCGTCATAGACGCAGCACGTTTGGATGCCGACGGAAACTTGTCGCTTCTTGGAGAGGACAAGGAAGTGAGGGATGGACAATACGACATAGAGCCAAGCGACATATTTGGCGGTCAGTTGGACTATGTCACGTCGAGTATAGGTGCATGGATGAAGTAGGAGCATGTATGACCCAGTGCATCGTATATGACGAGACGACCAAGGAGAGCGAGACCTTTTGCTCATTGACCGCAGCCAAGAAGTGGATGCGAGAGCGCATCAAACAGAAGCATGAGGTAAGCGGACAGAAGTACAGAGTCTATTCCGACGGAGAGTTTGTTAATTGCGGCTCTATCAGTCTCACAGGCAGCAACAAGTCTTTTGTCGCCAATACAAGGCAGACGAAGAAAGGATATTAATAACAAGGTAACGGCAAGCCTAACCAACTTGCCACACATATATTGATATGGAAAAGCAAATATTGAGTTTTAATGACTTGCCATCAGCATTGTCATTAGTAATAAACAAGCTGGAGATTTTAGAAGAAAAGTTTTCCACACTAATGACTCAAATTCAGCCCGATAAGGGATTGGAATGGCTTAGTGTTTCCGAATTGAGTGAGTATCTCCCTACCCATCCAGTTGAACACACAATCTATTGTTGGACAAGCAATAAACAAATACCATTCCATAAGAAGGGGAAACGTATCATGTTCCTCAAATCTGAAATTGATGAGTGGATGCAAGATAACAAGAGTAGGTCACGAGCAGAAATTATGAATGAAGCAATAGCTTATGTTCAATCAACAAGAAAAGTCATTTAAATAACAAGGTAACGGCAAGTCTAACCAACTTGCCACTATAACATTTTCACATTATGATTTACACTCACACTATCGGACGCATCGGAGCAAAGGATTGCCGCGTCATCACAGGTACACACGGAACATTCATGGCTGTTGACATCGCAGTGGACGACTACAGTAAGGGCAAGCAAATCACCACTTGGGTAAGGGTGAAGAGCAGCAAGGAGAACCATATCCGTTTGGCTGAATACCTCACCAAGGGTCGTATGGTGCTTGTGGAAGGCACACTGACTTCTTCCATTTGGACAGACCGCAACGGAGAGAACCACATACAGCATAGCATCATAGCTGACTCCATCGCCTTTGTCAATGCAGGGAAGAAGGATGCAACCGACACACCTGCAACAAAGGCACGCAAGGCAGCCAAGGCAGAGGGCGAGGCTCCCGTACCGCCAGCCGATGCACCGCAGGACAAGAGCGAAGACCTTCCCTTCTGAGGGTAGTATCAACTGAGAGTAGTACGTACTAATCGTAGTAAATCCGCTTTTACTATGGTTAGTATGTACTATCAGTAGTAGAATAGTAAAGTAGTATTCACTAATAGTAGTATCATGTTATGACACAGATAATTGCAGTATTAAATCACAAGGGTGGTGTAGGGAAAAGTACGACCGCAGTAAGCCTTGCGGCAGCTCTGCAACTGAGTAAGAAGAACGTCTTGGCTATTGACATGGATGGACAAGCCAACCTCACGGAAGCCTTGGGATTGTCCATCGAGGAAGAACAGACAGTCTATGGCGCAATGTGTGGACAGTACACCTTGCCGTTGGTCAAGTTGCACAACGGCATCACCGTCTCACCCTCATGCCTTGACCTGTCTGCGGCTGAGTTAGAGCTTATCAGCGAGCCGGGACGGGAGCTTATCTTGAAGGGACTTATCACCAAAGCCATCGCCAAAGAGCATTTCGACTACATCATCATCGACTGTCCACCGTCATTGGGCTTGCTGACCTTGAATGCCCTCACCGCAGCCGACTACATCATCATCCCTGTTCAAGCGCAATACCTTGCCATGAGAGGTATGGCAAAGTTGATGGACATCATCCGCATCGTTCAGGAGCGGCTCAACTCCAACCTTAAAGTGGGCGGCATCGTCATCACCCAGTTCGATCGCCGCAAGACGTTGAACCGAAGCGTGAGGGAAATCGTCAATGACAGTTTTCACGAGAAGGTTTTCAAGACCGTCATCCGTGATAATGTGGCTTTGGCAGAAGCACCCATCAACGGCAAGACTATCTTTGAGTATAATCCCAAATCCAATGGTGCCAGTGATTATATGTCTTTGGCAAAAGAAGTGTTAAACTTAAAATAGCATAGCCATGAGCAAGAGCAGTATGTTGAAAGAGGGAATGAAAGGCGGTCTCAACGGACTCCTTTCTTCCACAAAGAAGCCGAGTAAGGAGCAGATAGTCACAGAAACTACACCAGCACCACCTGTGTCTGTTTCTGAGACTACCGAAGTGCCGGTGCATTGCAATTTCCTTATCAACAAGAGCATCCACACGAGGATGAAGTACCTCGCCATCAAGAAAGGGATGTCCTTGCGTGATATTGTCAATGAGGCAATGACAGAATACCTAAAGCGGCATGACACATGAGTGCCGCGCGGTATCATCGCCGAACAGACGATGATACCGCTATCTCTTCTATAAACAGACTTTACTATCCGTAGTATGGTAGTAAAAACTATTCGACTATTATACTATTCGTAGTCGATACTACTTTTAGAAAATACTATCCAACTCATTTTTAGGGCAATAGTTTTCTCTGCTTGTAGGACTGTCTCCATGCTGATAAAAGGCAATGTCGTTCCCTATTACAAGATTTTCTCTTTTTCCCTCATATCAACTATCGTCCTTCCCCATATACAGCTTCGCCCCACGCCATCCCGCCCGTTTCCTCTTTTACATAACAGATTTCTTTTCGCCTGCCTTGCCGCTGCGGATATTGTTTTGCAAAGGTAATGCTGGCGATTGTTCAAACACCAAATCGTCCATTGCATTTGACCGAAAAATCTTCCTCTGCGTGCAGAGCGTATTTTTCGCTCCCGATTTGGCTTTTTGATCGCCATCACTCTTGGAAAGCAAAAAATATCCCTTGGGCAGGCAGGAAAAGCCTCCGAAATAAGGGAAGAAAAAACATAAGAGCAATGGCACACAAGAATGACTATCAAATCCAAAAGCAGTTAGACAAGCCTCAGACTTGGTTCTGCAAATACTATCCCGCACGCATCCGCAATGTGGGTGAGAAGGAGATTGCCGACAGACAATTAGTGTTTGACTTCAAGGACGGAAGAGCCTACGAGGAAGTGGCGCAGCGCACCGCAGAGAATATGCTGACACTCTACGGCAAGGGTTGCGTGAACATCGTCTTCGCCCCCGTTCCAGCATCCACAAGCGAGAGCAACGAACTCCGCTACAAGGCTTTCTGCCACAGGGTGTGTGAATTGACAGGAGCGGAAAACGGCTACGAGCACGTGAGGGTATGCGGAGAGCGTAAGACCATCCACGATAACCGCAAGAACGAGGATGAAGTCCGCAAGGCGAATGTCGTTGAGTTTGATGAGCCGTTCTTCGACAACAAAATGGTGTTGGTCTTTGACGATGTGATAACCAAGGGTCTCAGCTATGCCAAGTATGCCAACCAACTCGAAAGGCTCGGGGCATGTGTTATTGGCGGTATGTTCCTCGCACGCACACATTATAAAGTAAGGTAAAGTATGACAAAGTACGACAAGGCAGTGTCCGTATGCTTCAGCGGACACCGCAGCGTACCTTTCGCCAAGCGGAGGGAGTTGAAGCAATGTCTCAAATCGGAGATAGCCAAGGCGTATGCCGACGGCTACCGGTATTTCTATTGTGGCATGGCAATGGGATTTGACCTGCTGGCGGCAGAAGCCGCCCTTTCGTTGCAATGCGAGTTGAAGGACTTGCAGGTGATAGCCGTTGTGCCGTTCCGTGGTCAGTCTGACCGGTGGAGCAAGGAAGAGCAAGCCAAGTATGATGCCATCCTGCGCATCGTGGATGACGTGGTCGTATTGAGCGAGCAATACTACAATGGCTGCCTTCTGAGGCGCAACGACTATATGGTCAACCGCAGTTCACGTCTCATAGCCTACTTCGATGGCAATCCCAAGGGCGGCACGTTCTACACCGTCAGAGAAGCCAAGAGGCAGGGATTGGACATAGTGAATCTTCATAATAGTGTATAACCCATAAAACAGAAAATGCTTATGGACGATATTGTTGCAATCATCGTTTGCTACTTCGTGTTCGGAGCTTTGGGCAATGTGCTCAGAGCTTTGTTCGGCGGAGAGAGACGAAACGACTTCCGCCGTGACCGCTAAGCGTCTTTAAACCAAGATACGCTGACAGCCATACGTCTGCACCTTACCCCAAAAAGATGCAGCGGATAATTGTGTCCGTAGGCAAGGATATTCAGATTCCTCACCTTAACATTTTGATAAAAATAAAGATACTGCTGCCTATATTTCAAGACAGCAGTATAAACCTTACTCTGCAGGTGCCCATTTGCAACGCACAGGAGAGACGATTGCACCCTCTGCTTTCAGCTGCTTCATGGCTGCATCTACCTCTTTGCGGTCGAGACCGCTGAGTTCTGCGATTTTACCTGCGTTGAGAGGCTGACCAGCCTCTTTCATTGTTGCCAATACTTTTTCTTTTGCGTCCATTGTTTTGATGATTTGATGTTTTGTTTATAATCTTGTTATTAACTCTTGTATTTTGTCTTCCCTTATAATCTTCGGTTGTGCCTTACCTGCCAGAACGAGAATTTTCTTCCCGTTTCTGTAGATGTGCAGCTGTCTGCTTCGTACCACTGCTGTCAAGGTCTCATCATCCTGCATGGCTTGCCATATAGGATAATACACACCTTCTGGTTCAAACAACTTCTTCTGAAGGTGTGAGCACATGTTGGTTGTATCTATTGTCATATCGTTACGTCATATCATTAACATGATTCTGCCAGCTTCTTTTGTGAACATTTCAGGGAAACGGCAGATTGTTGCATACACCTGCTTGCTTGTCACAGGCTGACCGTCCTTTCTCAGGTGCAGCCTATGACGATTGATGGCATCGGCAATCTGGTCGGTTGTCATGCCGCCATTTCGCTTTACCATCACATATACTATGGCTTCTTCTATCTTCATCCTTTATTCATCTGTTTTTCAATCCATGCCATCAATACGGCAACAGCATATTCCTGTTCTTCCTTGGTCAGTGCCCTGCCTGCTGAGATGTGATGCCACTTGAAGAAGCATCCCCGGCAACAACAGCCAGTGGCATGTTGAGCCAGGAAAACAGGATGCCCACGCATGGGAGTCTGCTTGCCGTCGTTCGGTATGACAGCCGGAGCAAGTCTTTTTGCCACAAAGTCCTCTGCGTGTTTTCGTATCGTCGGCAATCCCTTTTCCATTACATACTCCCTGTCTTGCTTGGACAGATGGAACCGGCTGCGAAAATCAGACTTTGCCAATCTCTCAAAGAGATTCGTCAGGTCATACTCTTTCTTATCACCAGGAACGCTTTCTTGCGGCTCTTCCTCTTGGAACAACGATGGATATATGTATTTCTGTGACATCATTATCTGTTGCTTCTGATTTCTAATGTTATATCCATATATGACCGCTTGCCGTCTATATAGTCTGCATAGAGTATTTCTTCGCTTCTGCCTTTCAGAATATGGCACTTACCGCACAGCTCACAGTTGTGCAGACATCTCCATTCATTCAGAACGTAATCCAAACGTTCCTCTCGTGTAGATGATTCAATAGAGGGTGTGCTCATAATCAGTGTCTCCCACAGCGTGGTCAATCAGTGCCTGAAACTCTTCTTCCGTATAGTCTTCTTCCCAACCATACGTTACGTCCTTTATGCCCAAAGTAAACCCTAATGCCTCAGAATAGGATATGCCAATTTCAGCTGCAAGGTCTCTTGCCGCTTGAAAAATCTGCTCTTCTTTGCTTAAGGGCAGTTGTTTCGCTTTCTTATGTTTTTTCTTTGGTTTCCCCATTTGAGTATATTCGTTTAATAATCAGCGTTGATGGGCATCTTGAAATTCCTGTATTTCTTTCGGAGTTCCTCATTTTGCGCCTTCATTTCCTCATACATATCATTCAGTGCGTCAGGAAATCCCCATCCACAAGGGCTTGCCCAACGAAGGCATTGCTTGATTCGGGAATCATACTTGTCCCAAAGGTCATAAAGCACGATGTGGCGCAATGTCTTGTCGAAATTACTCTCAACAGAATCATAGAATTGCTCCCACATGTCTCCATAGTCATAAGTGAACTGACAGGCATTCTCCATATAGAACACCATCAATTCTGCGACTGAATCTTCCGAAGGCTTCAGTTTCTTGAAGTCGGACAATGCCTTGCGGCACACTGAGAAGCGTGTCTTTGGCTCTCTGTTTCTGCTCGGATAGAACTCTTCCCGTATGATGTGCTTATACTCTTCCAGCTTCTGGCCCTCATTCGGCTCTGCATAGAAGTCAAGATATTCCTTTGCCTCTTTCCGTGCAGAATAAAGTTCCAATACCATTTTTATTATTTCACTCTTGTCCATGGACATGAGGACAGACTTTAATTTAGATTTTGACATTTCTGCTCTTTTATCTTAAAAACGGGTCAATCGTTGCCAGCAACTCTGATTTCTGCATCACACCGCTCGTCCTCCACAACACTTCGCCGCGTCTGAACAGCATCAATGTGGGCACAGACTGTATGCCATACTGACTTGCAGTCACCCCATACTTGTCCACATCTACCTTGATGATGCGGATTCTGTCACCCAACACTTCCTTCACCTGCTCAAGGATGGGGTGCATCATCTTGCATGGCTGGCACCAGGTGGCGAAGAAATCGACCAAGACAAGTTGGTCACTTGATATAACGTCTTTGAATGTTTCCATTACGATTTTCTGTAAAATTATGCTATTTTCTTTCCTGTTATCTTACAATACTGCCCTGCAAATGTTAAAATCGAGAAGAATTCAATGAAAAACCTTCGTTATTTCAAAGAATATTCGTACCTTTGCAGCGCTCATCTATAGATAGAAGGAGTTTCGAGACCCGGTTGCCTTTGATGCAATTCGGGTCTTGCGTTTTATAGTGGTGTCTGCAATCTCTTTTTCATCTTCTTTTCCAAAGCCTTTAGTCCATACTCTTTGTTAAGATGGTATGCTGTCAACAGATAGAATCCGTTGCTACGTTGTTGTTCCAAGACAATAACATACTTTTCCACTTTATCATAGATGTATGTTTTCTTGACCTTACGCTTTTTGCCGTCCCTCTCTTCTATGGTAAATACATCCAGATTGTCTGGTGTCAATTCTCTCACATGGTGATTTATCCAATGAAGCCTTTGTGAACGAGCCATCTCGAATACTCGCTTTGGATAAGTCGTACCGTCTTCGTTCTCAACCATGATTTCTTCACAGGTAAGATGCTTGAACAATCTTGCCATGTCAATCTCGCCATCTGTCTTTATAGGATAGATGCGCCACCCTCTGAATGAGAATTGACAGTTATCTTCTATATCACGCTTGAATATTGCATGAAGATCATGCTCTCTTTCTCGTTCACTGAGATATGCCAGTTCCAGCAGCTCAGGGTATTTCTTGATAATATTCAAACTGCTCATTGGCTATTTCAGTGCGATAAAAAACAAATTAAACTTCTTTCTAAATTTGGGAGTTGTGGTGTTGAGACTGATATTACTGTGTTTTTTTATCTTTTCAATCAGCTTCATTTTGGCTCTCACCCTTCCTTCAACTTCTCCCTTTTCATATCTAAGGTTGTAGTTGATGGCTCCCATTAGAACATCTGCCAATTGGATGAAGACACTTTCGTGTGAACGTATAAACTGAAACCTGCCAATGGAAGAGTTGTATTCCATTATTTTTCTGAGCCTCTCCAGCTTATCGCTACTGCATGTGTCCTTGATATCCATATATATGTTATATGTATAATCCATGTCCATCTTGTGATGCAGCAATTGGTAGTACATGCGAAAGTAGAAATCATTAAACGTATAGTCTTCTCGTTTCTCGTCAATCTGACTCTTGTCAACAACCACAGCCCTAAATTCCATGTCATTCATAAAGAACCAGTCTATAAGCTCTGCATAGACTTTATACGTGGCCTCGTGGACATTTGTCCATTTCAGCTCATCACTATAGCCGTGCTTCTTCTTAATATCTTTTATGGCATCTTTTGCCATGCGGATTTGTGTGTATGCTATACTTGTACATCCCAAAAGCATGTAGGGATGACCGTCATGCACCATGTGGGTGCTTTCATCACAGTAGATGTTGAATGTCTTATTCATTGTATCTGTTTTTTGTTTATTCTTTATTCCTTTTCTTCAGCGGTCCACTATGAGGTCCACGGTTCAGCGTCACACCATGCTTGTTGAGTATGCGGAACACGGAACTTCGGCTTGTGAAGCCGCTGATGGCAAAGATGTCATCTATGCTGTGCCCCTCGTTGTACATGTTCACGATATTCTTCTCACGCTCCAGTTTCGACAGTGCCCTTTCCGACTTCTTGGGCGGCCGGATATTCTGTTGCAGATGGATGATGTGTGCCGATGCCTTGCGCAGCACGGCACACTCCTCAGAGAGTGACCCGAACATACGGATGACCTGTGAGGGCTTGGTGTCGGGGAAAAGTTCGTCAAACGTATCGATGCGGTCTTGGATGGAGATGATGCGAACCACCTTCACACGGCAGTATTCTATGAATGTAGCCAGTTCACGGGTGCCACGCAGTGCGTTACTGAACCTCGACACCACCAGCTCGTCGCCGCGCTCCAGACTCGATATGAGCTGCTTCCACATCGGGCGCAGCCTCTCGTGTTCGGACAGTTCCTCTATCACCTGAACACAGCCGTATTGCTGCATCCAAGCCTTGTCTTCTGCATACTCTTCGCCATTGGTGGCGATAAAGATGTAACCTACTTTTGCCATACTGTTGTACGCTATTAAATGAAATCAAGTGCAAAGGTACACTATTTTTCCGAGAAACAATCATACTTGAACGAAAAATCATACTTAAACACGATAATTTGCCATTTTCTTTTCACTTGATTTCATTGAAAATCATACTCGCAAGTATGATACACAAATAAGATTAAACTTACTGTCATTCTTGCAAATATATCGCTGAAACGCATTAACTTTGCACCGTCAATTTCAAAATCAGACTCAAAATAATGACAACAATGAAATATGAAACCCAACTTTTCGGAGGACAAACCAACCTCCATTGCATGAAGCAAATATTGCATAATGCAAAATCAAACTCGCATGGCTGTATCAGACTTGCCATTTGTATTGCCACTGCGTTTGCCGTAGTCATGCTGACAGCATGTTCAGACGGAAACGGCACGAAGTCGTTCCATTCGAGCGATGAAGCCATCAGAGAGTATCATGGCTTTCTGACCACTCTTCGACAGAACGGCAAGGTCTCAATTCAGACATTAGTTAAGATTGTCAACGAATGGCGCGTGTTGGACGATTCCGTGACATCGTGCATCTCACGTGACACTGTCAGGAAAGCCCACTCATACCCGTTCACGGTATATCATGAGTTGAACGACTCCATCCACATCGAGCTGTGCCGTATGGCGATGTCTAAGCAACGCACCTTTCACGACCTGCTCTATCTCAGAGAACAGACCTCTTCCCATGTTGGTGATGAGGAACTACAGCAAGCCGTGAAGGAAGCACAGCCATTCTTCGCTTCCTTGGATAGCCTGCCTATATATAATAAAGGTGGTAAACAGGCGGTACTGAAGCGTTACCTGCTGTTCCTGCAAAAATCCGCCAAGCAAGGCATTCACGGCAAGGAAGACCTGCTCGCTTTCATCAAGGAAGAGCATTTGTATTTCAAATCCTTCCTGCAATACCTGCCGGATTTTGCTGACGATGACATCGGTGACATCAGACGAAACACCGAACACTGCTGTCGGGAGATACTCCGTGCCGCCGACCGCAAGGATTTGTCCCACAAGGATGCAATGATATACCTCTCCATGCGCACCAACCACCGTCTGCTGCGCAACGCACAAGCGGCTATCGAGGATCTGAATAGTGGCAGGGTAAAGGACGAGCACACCATGCACGCCTACCTCCTGATGATGATGCAGCCGTTCATGACGATGGATGACCTTTCCGTGAGCGTGCTCTCCGACAAGGACAAGGCAGACCTCTACAAAATAGCCGATGCGCTCCCCAAGGAGATGGACGGTCTGGCCAAGAAACTGCACCTCGACAAGCAACGCCTGTCGGATATGCCCATGCTCATGATGAAGATTTATGTCACAAGATTATAAACACCCCAAACAGAGAATACGATTATGTTAGAACAGTTTTGCGATGATTTCCTTGCCGTCGTGCCTTTGCAGTTGCCAGAACTGCTGGACAAGCGCAAGATGGAGAAGCCTGTCAAGTATGACGATTACGTGCTTCTTACTTTCCAGTTGAACACCCCTTTCACGATAGAGGAGGTGATGGATATGCTCGAAGACGAGATGGAAATGATAATCCTCTATCACCACATTCCAAGCCGTCATACGGAGTTCGGACACAGCTGCTGTGCCTATTCCAACCCTTCTTTCGGACGGATGTTCAAGGTCAACGGCTCCACAGATGAGCGTGGCATGGTCAGCCAGATAAAAGTGACCATCTATGACTCGCTGGAGCACATGTCGGCAGATGTATGCCTCGACCTCAGTCTGCATTGCAAGAACGGGTTCTTCAAATACATGAAGCCCAAGGAGGAAGTCCTGCTCGACTTCATTTGAAAGTTACATTTGCCAGATGACAGTCCTGTTCTACCGCAACAACGCTCCATTCTGTTGTCCACAACAAAGGCCAAAGTCATGCCACAAGCTCCCGACCATCTGATGAAGGAAACGCTTTACATGAAGATTATCCATCTTCTCGACCGTCACCGCACATGGCTGGAGATTGAGAGCATCGCCACTGTCCGCAACCACACGATAGTCAGGAACGGCAGAATGACCGACATCCTCAGCCGTGTGCTTGTGGTCAAGGCCATCCACCATCATTTCCCCTACACGAGAGGGCAAGTGTGGCAGATAGCCGAGTACGACTTGGAACAGGCTATCAAGAGCCTTCGGACAACCGACGGAGCTTTCCGTCAGAGAATAATCAAGGGAGAACTGACACTGGAGGATGTGGAGCGTATCATATCCACTGCCACACACGGTGTCGTCCAGCCCGACCTGAGTCCACTTCCATTATTCACATGCTATACATATTATGACAAGTAAGATACTGTTTCTCATCCTGATGTCAGCGTTCTTCTTTGTGACGATGATTCTGCACAGAAGCCGCAGACAGTTTATGACACGGTTCTATCTGCGCATGACCGCGCTTGTGACAGCAAGGAAGCTCTACCGGTTGATGCTGCTCATCCTGCTGTACGTGTTCCACTTCCTCTACCTCTGTGTACACTATAACGACATAGGCGTAGTGGCTTCCACCATAGCGTTTGCCATATTCTTTGTCTTTATGGATGTGGAGAGGTGGCTACAGCGTCTGCACGAGGAGCGGACACCCTTCTGCATCGCCGCGTTGGCGGCAGTGGTGTTTGTCTTCACTCCTCATCTGTTCACGCTTGCTGTCACCATCTCCTTTGTCCTTCTGGCATCACTGTTCTATCCCTCGCGCATAGTCATATCGCTGTGGAAGAACAAGGCTGACCGCAAGATGCTCCTCGAAGACACAGAAATGCTCATCATATACTACTATTAAGTATCACCTGTATCATGCCGTTCCTTTTGTATAATGGAGCTGGCGACAAACAACAGTATTCACCAAACAGATTATTGAAATGAAGAAACAGAAACATAGAACGAGTTCCGGCAAGATGTCTGAACGGATGTCCCTGTTGGAGTTCTTGAAAGAGAGGTCCGGGATAAGGCTGTCGAAGCTCGAAGCCTACCTTGACCTTGTAGACAAGGCTTCTGTACAGTACATCCCCAAGGATCTGTGCAAGCAGGAGTTCAGCCTGTCCAACGGGCAGTTTGTAATCACCATTACCGAACTGGCAGGATGCTGGCATTGGCACCGCGCCACTGTCCGCACCTTCATCGAGCAGTTGGAGAAGATGAACCAGATTTCCGTCACCCGTCTCACGAAGAGCCAAATCATCACCATCCCGATGTTGGCTGAGACACCTGCCGTTTCTCCGATTGACGCAGCCTTGGATGTGTTCCGCCAGAAGATGTGTACCGCATTGGACGAATGGCGAAGCGGCAAGATGTCCGCATCGGCTTGCGCCTCGGAATGTGAACAACTCTACGAAGATGCAACAGAGGAAGTAGCCATTATCTTGCAGAAAGCCGACAATGGCAATTCAATTGGCAAGGTGCCATGCGGAAGAAACATTCCCGAATCTGTAGGACACGCCTTTTGTATGACTGCACTCACAGCTGTCTGCGAAGCCACCTTCCATCAGGTGCTTTCGCAGGAAACAGATAACGCCCTCGTTACCTCCCTTCTTCCCTTCTTTTACAAAGACCTGGGAGGAGACTGGCTCTCATTCATCGAGGCGGCAAAGGCAATATCAGAATTGGCATTGGATGGCAGCTCACCAGCCTTGCATCAGGAAAGCGCAGCCATCAAGTCACAGTTTCAGTCACTCTGCCGACCGTTCCTTGCCATTGTAGCCAACCAAGAGGGCTCCTGTCCATCAAAAGGCTGTATTAACCTCTAATAATCACCGTACAACGCTTCTTCTTTTCTACTGGCACAGTGTTTACACGTCTGCCATTGCTGTAAAATAATCGGGCTTGCCCGTTGGTCGGAAATGAGGGAATTTGGGTAGCCTAATACCCCTCTTGGTCTCCGACCATCGGGAGGCTGTCCTTACAAGCAGCAAGCTGGAGACAGGAGAGTTGTACACACATAAAAGGAAATAGGTTATGGCAACACCAAAACAGGTTATGGATTTCCGACCATCTAAGGGAATCACCACAGCACAGAGCAACGAGCACCAACGCCGTTGGACGGAAAAGGGTTGGGGATCCGCTGAATCAACAGGCAACTACGACCGCAGCCGTGAGCGGCTCAACTTCGAGGTTCGGGGCGGCAAGGTTTGTCCTATAGACAAGAGCCGAAGCATCCCGGAGCGCATGGCAGACATCCTGCGGAGCCGTGGAATCAAAGACCCCAACGAGGGACTGGCAGAGCCACGCTTCCGCACAGTGGTCAATTTCATCTTCGGAGGCTCACGAGAACGTATGACAGAATTGGCATTCGGTGACCAGAAGGTGAATCTCACTCACGGAGCGGACAATTCGCATCTAACCCGATGCAAGGACATTGAGGAATGGGCAAAGGATGTTTACCGCTTTGTTGCGGACAAATACGGTGAGGAGAACATCGTCGCTTTCATCTTACACTTGGACGAAACCAATCCGCACGTTCACTGCACCCTCTTGCCAATCAAGGACGGCAAGTTTGCATACAAACAGATATTCGCCGGAAAGGACAAGTACGAGTTTTCTGCCAGGATGAAAGCCCTGCACAGCGAATTTGCCGATGTCAACAAGCGTTGGGGCATGGAGCGCGGAACTTCCGTCTCAGAGACGGGAGCACGCCACCGCACCACCGAAGAATACCGCCGCCAGCTGTCAGAACAGTGCACCACCATTGAGCAGTCCGTCGCCACCCATCAGCGGACACTCGCCTCGCTCCAATCGGACATCCGTCTGGCAGAGCGGAGAGTAAAAGGACTCACCTCAATGGTCAACAACCTCTTGCAGGAGAAGGCTGAGAAGGAGGCGGCACTTGCTGAATTGCATCGGCAGATTCTTGCAGGTCACGACAATCCTGATGCTCTCCGTCAGCAAGTCCAAGAGCTGGAGCAGGAACTGTCCGCTATCCAGTCGAAACTGGACGACAAGCAGGAGAAGCTCTCAGAGGCTGACCGCAAGCTCGATGCCCTGCGTGAGGAGATGACCGCCATGAAGGAGCGCACGGAGGAGTTGCGGCAGGAGGCACACAGATATTCCGATACTATCCGACAAGGTGCGGACACCGTTCTCAGAAATGCCCTTCTCGAAAACATGGTCAGCGAGTTCTCCGAACGTGTGGCACGGCTTTCCAATGAGGGCAAGGACGTGTTTGACGGTTCCCTGCTTCAGGCCTTTGCGGAGAATGGAACGGAGGTGATGTACTGTGCCACGCTTCTATTCCTCGGCTACGTCGATGATGCCACCACCTTTGCCGAAGGTCATGGCGGTGGCGGCAGTTCGTCCGACCTCAAATGGGGACGTGACGATGACGAGGATGAACGCGCTTGGGCACGCCGTTGCATGATGAAAGCTGCACGCATGATGCGCCCCTCTTCCGGCAAAAGGAAGAAACGATAAGCGGCACTGTCACGTATCACCTGTTATAGTATTCACCAGATTAAATTGAACAACATGAGAAAAATACTTATTCTATCCCTTGGCTTCGCCCTTTCATTGGGTGCGCAAGCCAAAGACTATCACCGCACGGCGGACACCACCACCGTTGTATGCAGACTTTCGGCAGACGGTATGCTTCGTCCGCTTAAACCTTCCTACATGAAAGGGGCATTGGTAGCTTCGCCATGGACGGACAACTGGTTTGTCCAAGCGGCAGGAGGAACTACGGTCTTCCTCGGCAAACCGCTCGGATGCAACGACCTATTCGGTCGCATGAAACCGGCATTCTCCGTGTCGATCGGCAAATGGTTCACACCTTCCGTCGGCGGTCGTCTGAACTATGGCGGTATGCAGTTCAACGACTGCAACAACTCCTCGCAGGACTACCAGTACCTGCGTGCTGATTTCATGTGGAATGTCCTCGGCAACCTCTACAAGGACGATGTACACACTCTTGCCAGATGGAGTGTCATTCCATACGTGGGCGTGGGTATGCTGCACAACAAGGTGAATGCCCACAAGCCCTTTGCCATTTCCTACGGCATACAGGGGCAGTATCATCTCTCCCCACGCATTGCTGTTACGGCAGAGATAGGCAACATGACCACCATGCAGGATTTTGACGGCTATGGCAAGGCACACCGCCTTGGCGACCATCTGCTGTCCGCATCCCTCGGCCTCTCTGTCCGCATCGGCAAGACTGGCTGGAAGCGAGTGATAGACGCTCGCCCGTACATCGCACAGAACGAATGGCTTTCGGCATACGCCTCATCCCTTTCTGACAGCAACAGCCGCTATCACGCCCAGCACGATCGAGATTGTCAGACTCTGGAGCAGCTGCGCAAGATTCTTGCCATCGAGGGACTTCTGGACAAGTACGGCCACCTCTTTTCTGACGATGCCGCTTCTTCCGTCACAAATGGCTATCCTCGAAACGACTACAGCGGTCTCAACTCGCTGCGTGCAAGAATGAGAGACAAGTATGGTAATGGTCAAAAGACAAAGGTCATGGAGTCCGCCTCTTGTACAGAAGAATATGGCAATGCTGAAGGTGAGCCGGAAGACGATTACCTATCGCTCATCCACTCAGGAAAGGCTTGCATAGGTGCGCCCATCTATTTCTTCTTTGAACTTGGCACTGACAGGTTGCTCAACAGGTCACAGCTCGTCAATCTCGACGAAGTAGCACGCATCGCCAAGAAATATGGCTTGAAAGTTAAGGTCATCGGCGCTGCCGACAGTGCCACAGGCAGTGAAGCCATCAATGATAACCTCAGCCGTTCCCGTGCCAGATTCATTGCAGAGGAACTGATGAAACGTGGTATGGAAAATGGCACCATCTCTCAGATTTTCGATGGCGGCATTGACGATTACTCGCCCAATGAGGCGAACCGCCATACCAGAATCCTGCTGTATCTATAGCCAGACATACAGCTCCGAACAAGAGCACTAAAACTTTTTTTTCATTGATAAATTTTAGAAAGGGAGGGCTTGTCCGTGATGGATAGGCCCTCCCTTAATCATATATGTATTAACGCATATTCTATGCGCATATCTTTTTTTTATCCGTGTTTCTCAGTACTTGACCAGTCAAGCAGGAAGTCATATATACTCATTATCTGTATGCCGTTTTCGTCGCTCCACTGCTTGGTATGTTCTCCCACGATCAGCAGTTTGCGGAAAGAGTCATCTACAAGACGCAACGACCGTTTCTCCTGTTCCATCTTTTCTGCATCGGGCATACGCCACGCCGACTGGATGTAGATCCGCTCGCTCCCTTTGTTGCAGACAAAATCCACTTCCAATGTCACCCTCTGCTGCTTTCCTTCCGTATTCCTCACTCGATGATAGACGTTACCCACATCCACGAGCCATCCTCGCATACGCATCTCATTGTAGATGACGTTCTCCATGATATGTGTCGGCTCGCTCTGACGGAACGACAGAATAGCATTCCTCAGACCTACGTCCTGATAATAATACTTGGACAACGAACCTATGTATTTCCGTCCTTTGATGTCGAACCTTTCGGATTTTTCGATAAGGAAAGCATCCTGCATATATTCCAGATAAGCCGACACTGTCTTGTCGGTTATGCTCTGCACATTGCTTACGGACTTGAACGTATTGGCTATATTCAGTGCATTGACAGGTGCTCCTATACTGGATGCTACGGTCTTCGACAATTCTTCAAATTCAGGTCTCAGTTCTATGTTGTTCCGCTCGTAGATGTCACGTAGATATACCGTGCGATAAAGGCGACGCAGGAAATCAGCCTTCTTCTCATCCCCAACCTGTGTAAGTAGTTGCGGCAAACCTCCGTACAGTCTGTATTCAGCCCAACCGTCTTCTTTCGAACCATCATACACCGTCATGAACTCCTTGAAGGATAGTGGCCACACATGTATCTCGTCACCTCTGCCTCGGAATTCCGTCACCAGGTCAGAGGACAGGAAACGCGAGTTGGAGCCTGTGACATACACATCCGCCCCTTCGGTAACTGACAAGGAAGAGAGCACCTCTACAAAGTCTTCCACCTCCTGCACCTCGTCGATGATGATATAATAAGTCTCATAGTCAATCATCATCTTTTCCACCCAGTCCAACAGGTAGTCCGGGTTCTTGAACTCTCTGTTCTTCCTACTCTCCATGTCGATGACGAGAATATGGTCTTCTCTCACGCCCTCATCCAATAGATGCTGATGAAAGAGTTTCTTCAGAAGGAACGACTTGCCTGAACGTCGCAATCCTGTGATTATCTTTATGAGCCCGTTGTTCTTTGAACGGCTCAACTGTTCTATGTATCTATATCTGTTTACTATCATATTTTACGAAAAACTGTCACTTGTGACACTTTTTCGGAGGCAAAGTTATATATTTTATCCTAAATCAAAGAAAGAAATAAAGAAAAATGCACTAAAAATCAATGATTTTCCTGTTTTGTAGTGTCTATTCCACTTGCCGATGCCCATTTTTCTTTGCAAAGTTACTGCCCGGGCGAATGGTCAAGTACCGCCATGCTAACAGGCAGAGGACTGAACGACAGCTTTCCGCAAATCAAAGATTTGGGTATTTCATTAACTCCTCCGTCTGTTTTCTTGCCTTATCGCCCTCATTCCGCAGTCTTTTGATGCACGAAAAATCAGTTCCCGACAAGAGGAGCCGAAAGGCTTCAAAAGGAGGGAAGAAAAACAAGTTGAACAAATAATTTCTTTGCGTATGGAATTACACAGATTATCAGAAAACGAGCAGGCATTTGTCGAGTGCTTCTCACGGTTCGTAAACGGTCAGATGGGGTCAGCCGCCAAGGTAGGCAATGCCCTTGCAGATGACCATCGCTATCTTATCAACGAAAAGGGCAAGGTGGTGTTTGCCTTCTTGGAACGCCTTGCCAACGACTATCAAAAAGGTCGTTATGACCAGCGTGACGAGTGGGTGTGCCGATTGGCAGCAGAGGCCATCGAACACCTTGTAGAGAACAGAATGTATTACAGAACACTTAACAACGATTGACTATGGCAAGCAGATTGATTACACCCGTATTGGAGGAGATACTGAAATCCTATCCTCTGTATTCACAGGACGGCAAAGGCAAGGATGCCGTTTGTGTGGCAATATTCTTCATCGGACACGTCCGTTGGTTCGTACTTGAAGGACAGCCGGAAGGTAACGACACCACGTTGTTCACCATCGTATGCGGTCTGCATGAAACGGAGTATGGCTATACCTCCGTCAATGAAATGGAGAGCGTAAAGGTGGATGGCTCCAAATATGGAGTGGACGAGATATTTCAAGTGGAGCAGTTGGACGGCTTCAAGCCGGTGAAACTGAAGAGCATTCCAGACGAGGATTTACAAGCATTCCTTCATAATATGGAATGACCCCAAATTAAATCAGCCGCAGGGACATTACTCCTTGCGGCTGACTATTGTTAGTACCTACTATGAGTAGTAAAGCCTACGATTAGTATATACTACGATACTACTCTCATCTTCGGAAAGCGGACTTGGCAACGTGCTCCTCTTGTACCTCTTCCTTCTGGTACTCCTCCATGTCAAGCAGTTGCTCATACGCAGAGCTGATGTTTGCGTCCATAGAATGGTTGTGGCTGAAAGGGAAGGTATGCTTCACAGAGAGTCCTGCATTGGTCACAGTCCCCACATCCAGGCTATCCTTATCCTTGTTATATTGCAGGTTCAGCAAACCACCATTCGGCATTTGGAATATCGGCATTTTTCGCTGCGCCAATTCCGAAAACTCTTCGGCGGTCATCTCCCTCGCCACAGCCTTCACGTCCTCACTGGCACGTCCTATGCCATAGCGAGTGATATGGTCACGCACTTCTTGCTCCGTATGCTTCAGGAACACCTCATACGTACCGCCGACACTCCCGTTATAGACCACTGCAAAGTCCTTGTCCTCTATTAGCAGGTCATCGCCTCTGTTCTGGCACGGCTTCCTGTAGGTCTGCTCCTCGTCCATGCCGTTCCCGTCATAGTATTCCTTGGCAAGCGTCAGCAGTCCTTGATAGTCACCTTTCTCCTTTAGCTTATCCAGTTCCGATGTGTCATCCGTTGATTGGAGATAGGCGATGGAGGCATAATAGACGTTTTCTTTCGATTGTGAAGGCTCTGTCAGGCTTTTGTACTGGGCAAAAGCCTCCTGATAATTGGTGTCAAGGTCTTTGCCGTGGTCGTAAGGAACAGAGAGTTTCACTTCCAGACCGTTACTCGTCGGCACAGCAATCTTTACAGAGTCCTCCTTCTCATGATGCTGGATATATACAGCAGAACCATTATATGCCAAGACTGCATGGTCGCCGTCATCTATGGATAGATAACTTTTCCCTTGCCCGTTTTCCTGCTCAGCCTTTTTCTCCTGGTCTATCTCCATAGCAATCTTGTCGATATGCTGCGTGAGCATTGAGGTAGCTTTTTTCACATCGAGTAGCGTGGTCTTGATGAACTGCGGCGACTCCTTCAGCGAATCCAGCCAAGACTTCAAATAGGCAGCCGAATCTCCTTTCAGATGCTTTGTCATGCCATACCGCTGAGCGGTCAGCGCAGCCGTCAGTTCTGCCACCAGTTCCTCGCGTGCATACTCTGCCGAGCCGAAGGTAGCGGGCTTGATGCGGTCTAACTGTCCCTCCGCACCCGTGGAGTGTCCCATCTCGTGGAAAAGGTTCGAGTAGAAAGACTCCCCATCCTTGAACTGCCTTTTCTCAGGCATCACAATCTCATTCTTGCTGATGGAGAAATAGGCGGAATCACCGAACATCGGTTTGATGGGACATATCCAACGGTTGTCCGCTATCATCCTATCCACGGGTTCAAAGGCAAACTGCTCGTCCTTCTCTACCTTGGGCATCGAGTATTCCTGTTCCAGTTTCTCCCAAAACTCTGGTCTGACCTCCTTCAGGTTGGTCTGCGCCACATTGAAGACATGGTAAGTCTGAAGCTTTGGATATACATTGTACTTTTCGCGCTCTTCCTGAGAGAGCAGTTTGTAGTCCTCCCACTTGATGTGTTCCTTTGTTTCCTTATTGACCACCGTAAACGTGGTGAGCATCACGGGGAAAGAATGCTCACCTTTCAGTACTGACACACGGGGCTTCTGTTCCTCGTCTTTCTTGCCAGTTTTGTTAAACTGCTGTATGCGGTCGAAGGTACAGAAGCGAGGAATCTTGTAACCCTCCTTCTCGCAATGCAGGAGCAACATCATAGCGTTCATGCCATTATATTCTCGTCCGTTCAGGTTTTTCGGCCATTGCAACGCACCTTCAGTAAACCAGGGCTTTTTCCATCCGTCTTTGCCCGACAGCGACTGAATACGCTCAATCATCATATCGGCAAACAGGTCGAGTGCCTTGTCTTCGGCACTCGGACCTTCCTTAGCATAAGGCTTTCCCATAGTCAATTAACCATTATAGGGCTGCGGAACATATTCGCTCATTTCAGACACTCGGCAGGAGAAGTCCAGTTTGTCATTGAAGACACTGACAGACAATGCCCCTTTGATGTTCGCTTTCACGCCTGGTTGCAGCCATGCCTCGCATTTGCCATCGAATAGGAAGAAACTTACCCAGATGTATTCAAATCCGTCCTGTACTTTCTCTGCGCTGAAAGCGGAGAACTGGCAGTACGGCACACCATTCTTGTCCGTCTTGTCCTCAATGCTCTTGCCCACCTTGCCGCGGAACTCCATCACGCCCTTGATGCAGTCCTCTGCCTCGTCAGGCTGGTGGCTGATGCTGCTTGCCGACAGGTTGAAATAAAGGACATCGCCCCATTTTCTTGGTACCAATACACCGGCTACCTCAATGCGTTCGCCGATGTTGCAGCTGCCCACCTCCGTCAGTGTCCCATCTTTGATGACCGACACCTCGATGGTCTTGTTAATCCCGCTCTTCGCTGGAATGACTACGTTCATGGCAAAGCTCACGAATGCCTTGCCCTCCTTGTTCGTGCGGCAGGTCGCAGCCTTGCTGACCGTTCCGCACACTGTTACATTACATTTGATCATTGCTCGATACTATTTGAATTATACATATCCATCGTCCAAGTGAAATGTCTTAGCAATGACAATAATCTCTTTTCAATCATCATATACTAGCGCACGTATCAGTTCATAGACTATCCACGCTGCTATGATAAGTTGGAAGCCGAGATAGATGATGGCCACGGTCTGACCGAAAAGCCATTGGGTAAGCATGAAGTGTCCTGCCACAGCTACCATACCCACCAGCAATGTACACAGATGACTTGCTATCCTTTTCATTTCCTTTGCAGATTTTGTTGTTGACTCTCAGCCTCCATCCCTTGCTCGAAGTTCTGCGAAGCCTGCTGTGTCGCCACGATGCCTGTCACCATTCCCGCAATCTTCGTCCGTTTGCTTTCTTCCGACAGATTGGCATTGCCCAAAATGAGCGACAGGCGGTTCATCTCCGAGGAGGTCAGTTCACGGTCAATCTTCACCGTACCGCTCTCTGCATGAAGCACAGTCTTGCCGTTCTCACCCACAGTAATGGTGCATTGCCTCATGCCTGGAACAAGCGAGGTCAAATCTACGAGCCGGTTGGCTGCCATGGCAGAGATAAGTCCTTTTTGTCGTTCCTCATCATTGCTGTCAATCTGCGCTGCCAACATCATCAGCGACATGAAGGTGGTCATCGCCATGTCGAGTATAGGGTCATTCGTTCCCGAAATGCCCACGCCGCTGTCCTCCGAGGAAAGGATTTTCTTCATCCAGTCCTCCGACGAAACCTTCTGCTCCTGTGGCGCATTGCTCTTGTATTTTGCCAACAGGTCATTGCCGTTATGCAGGGCCTGTAGCTTGATGTTGCCTTTCTGTCCGATTTCTGCCAGATAAGCGGCTGGATCCATATCCCTTTTTGAGCCGTCAGCCGATACACTCTTCACTCCGAAATGCAGATGCTCGCCAGTGGTTCTGGTGCCGGTATTTCCCGACACCCCCAACTTCTGACTGGCATTAACCACGTCACCTACCTTTACTGCTATGTCAGACAGATGCAGGTAGGAGCATTGCACCTTGCTGCCATCCTCACGGCTGTATTCCACGGTGACGGATTTCCCTCCTGCCGTGTTCGCATTATGGTTCACCGCCACCACCTTGCCGCCGTTCTCCGTGGCCAACACCGCCTCATGGTTCGTCTTGATGTCAATGCCCTTGTGCATCTGCTGCTTGGTGGCATCCATCGGATCCTGGCGATTGCCGAAAGGCGAGGTGATGAAGAGAAACTCCTCTCGCTCCACAGGAAAGGAATACCCGGCAGACTGCGGTACATGGGCAGCAGGCATTTCTCTACGAGGATTATTCTCCACCCCGAACGACCGACCTTCTGCCCGCATCTCAGCCATCACCTCACTGTCATACTTGTCCAGTCCGTTGGCTTCAATGATGCGCTGCAGACTTGCAGCATAACCGCCGCCCGTGGCATAGCCGGCACGCTCAATGCCCTTCGTCCATCCCTTGTAGTCGTCAGGCGACAGCGTGAAGCACTGCGCATAACGCTTGTTCTGCTTCAGGAACTGCGAGTGATGCTCATAACTGTCACCCACGCTTTTGTACTTACAGAATTTCTCGTTGGGCCTATCATCCGTATAGACTCCATACTCTCCGCCATTCTTCAACCACGATGCCGTAGCCTTGATGCCAAAGTGGTTGTTGCATTCGCGCGACAGTTGGCTCTGTCCGTTGCTGCTCTCCAGTATGGCTTGCGCCAAGATGACGGAGGCAGGAATCCCATACATCCGCATCTGTTCTTTGGCTTCCTCCGCATATTGTGCGGCATACGCTGCGTTCTTTCCCATAAGCCTATCTCCTTAGACTGGTGTGTTGTTCTGTTTCTTGACTTTCCTGTGCCATCTGCTTTCCTGTCTCTTTTCCAGGTGACACCATCTCCGTAATTCCACGCTTCGATGATGTTGTCTGCTTCGGCATTTCCAACTGGTCACAGATGGCCACCCGTTCACCAGCACGAATGAGCTTCGGCAGATAGGTGTCGAGGGCATGATATGGGAATCCTGCCATTGCCAACGGCTTGCCTTCATCATCCTTGCGCCCATTGCTCTTTGTCAGCGTAATACCCAATATTTTGGATGCCTTCACCGCATCATCCTTGTAGGTCTCATAGAAGTCACCGCAGCGAAACAAAAGAATGGCATCAGGATGCTTCTTCTTCAAGTCAAGATATTGTTGGACAAGGGGAGAGACAGCAGCCTTGACAGCCTTTTCATCCTTCTTTTCTTCTTTCTTTTCCTCTTGTTTCTTCTCTTCCCTTTGTTCAGAGCTTTTATCTTCCTTAAGTACCACTTCCTTCTGTTCATCATGCTTATCGACAATTGCCGTCTCCGCTTGCTTCACCTCCGTCGCTTCTTCCTGCTTCTCTTGTGTACTTTGCTCGACATTGTTGTCTTTCTGCAATACATCAGCAAACAGCGAGGCGGCAAGGTTCTGCTTGTAGGAATCCCTGTCAGGAGCCACCCACAATCGTTGCCATTGTGACGGACTGACACTTCTCGGCTGCAACTTCTTGCCGTCAATAGTGGCTGCACACAGGCATTCGCCCGATTTGGCACGGAATACTGCCACACGCTGGATGCGGTTCAAATCAACCTCCTGCTCATTACCTCCGAAGATGTCCACCTTCAGGTCGGGTTTCGCCTCTGCCATAGCATAATACTTCTGTGCCAGTTCCTCACGCACACGCTCGATGTTGTCCATCGACTGCTTCAAGGTGGTGAAGAAATGATTGAGGTCTCCTTTGTCGGGATAGACGGCAAAGCCCTCCTTACCTTCGGGCTTGATGTACAATGCCCACCGCTCCTTGTCATCCTTTACCAACTGCACATTGTCGAAACCGATGTCACGGCTGTGGGTTACGGCCTCAGAAGCATCCAACGAGGATAGGTCTTCGATAGACCAGTTGCGCAGTCTTGATACCGTGATTTTCTTGTCGGCGAAATAACTGTCGTCGGGACGGAAGCCCAAGGCTCCGTCGGGATTGTAGAAACGCACGTTGTCATAACCCTCTTTCTGCAAGGCATTGGTGAAGCGTTGCTTGTTCATGCCCTTGATCTCGTTGTTCACCTCCAACGATGCACCCTGTGGCAGCACCACATCGGCGGTCTTGCTGGCATCATCACGCACGATGACCACAGTACGCTGCTCCTCGTTGGGATGCTGCTTGATTTCGTCTGCTACGAAGTAGTGGTTGGGCAACTGCACCTGTATCTGCGCCGTCTCTCGCTGATGCTGGTCGGTGGCATACTCCACCTTTTCACCCAGTTCGGCTTTCTTCAACACCTTCAGCGCACCGTTCACCTCACTCTCGATGGCATCAATCAGACAAGGGTCTTCCTTCAGTTCCCTCGTCCAATAGTCCACCATGCTAAGGCTGTCCTTTGACAGACGGGCAGGCAGTCCCAGTTCGAGCATCTTCACGCCCGAAGCTATCTCAGTGATGAGTCGTTCCTTCTTCACGGCATCCTCCGACGGGGCTTTGCCGTTCTTCATGACCATGCCCTCACGTGCCAACCGCTGCTGATGACCGGTGGCAGACACCAACTGACGCATCATCTCCTGTACATAGTCATTGTAGTGCTCGAAGTCACGCTGCCGTGGCAGGTAGATGACATCCTTCTCGGTGTCGTAGTGCGCCACACCCGTGCCGTCCTGACGTACATTCACGAGGTTGTCCTTCATCTTCTGAAGGAATCCGTTGACGCACCCATGCAGCTGCTTGTCCTCCTTGTCGCCATAACCTCTATCCTCCACCGTGCCATCCTTCTTCAATGCCGTAGTGTAGGCTGTTTCGTTAGCCATAGGCAGTAGCGTCTGGTCGATATTGAACAGCACACGGATCTCACGGTTTTTCACTCCCTTGTACTGCTGTTTGTCCTGTTCCGACAGTTCTGCGTATGCCTCCTTGGTGATGACATCGTCGGGATTGTTGCGGTTGACGTACTTATTCCAATTGTAATACAGGAACGGCACACCTTTCTCATGCTCCCTCACGCTCTCACCCCGTGCCTTCGCTTCGGAGAACTGCGTAAACAGATTGCTCTTGCAACCCTTGGCATCGGAGTCAAGGGCAAGGACAAGGGCATTGAACGGACTGACCGAAAAGCCCTTGGGATAGAGCTTCGGATAGAGTTTGCCGCTTGCATTCAACCAATGTCCCTTGGCATCCACCGCACTCGTCAGTGCCTCAGTGAGCAGCGACACCTGCTTCTCCGCCGTCCGCTTCTCAAATTCTGATTTCTCTTTCATGCTTTTATCTTTTTGTTTATCTCAATCACATTCTATAATTGGCTTACCAAGCCACCGTTCCCGACAATTTTGTTGTCGGGCTTCACTGTATTCCCCTCGGTCGCACCACGCTCTCCCGTGCCTGCTCTTCGTACTGCATTGCTGCCATCTGTCGCATCTGGTCGTTCTTGGCAAGTATGGCGTTAGCCAATGTATTCAGCGGCAATGCCCCCGACTGATGCGCCCCAATCACACTGTCAGGCAGTTGAATGGTACAAGGCACATGGTCAATGTTGGCAACGAGACACCGCCCTTGCAGCATCGGGTTGCTGATACGAGGATTGAGTGGTTCATCAGGATATTGGCGGTACTGAATGCGAGATGCAGCAGGACTAACTGTAGGTGCAATGCCTTCCTGCTGTTTCCTGCCCAGCACCTCATGTCCCGCTTTGTTGAGCAGATTGGCACCTCCCATACCCATCAACAGCATCTTCAGTATAGGATTCTTCACGAACATTCCAGCCACGATAGAGGCCAAAGGAAGGAGGCTATTGTCCATATTCAGCGATTTTGTCTTGCCAGTGAACAGTCCCACCAGTACATCGGGCAGCATCGCCAACACATAACCAAGGTTCTTGCCGATGTCTGAAAAGCCGTTCAGTCCAAAACTCTGCAACAGCCCGTCCCATCCATTTTCGTTTGTTTGTAAGGCTGTTTCCTCCTGCTGGACTACAGATGGTGTTGCCTCTTCAGTCGATGAATCAGGAGTTTCTTTCGGTTCTGCCTTCTTCTCCTTCTCAGCCTCTGCATCCAGTCTCGCCTTAACCTCCAGATACTCGTCTTCCTGTCCAGGCGCAACTATCAAGGGCACATCCTTGTACTTGCCTGTACGTTTGGTTGCTTCGTTTCTCTGAGGGTCAAGGAACGTACCTTTGTTCCAAGGAAAAGAGGTCTGCTCGGTTTGTTTCGTCCAATCCATAAAAGTGATATTGCTCGTGGGAATCTTGTTCTTGAAATGGCTGTTGGTAGCCTTGATATAGCTGTTCTCGTGGTTCTTGATGACTTTTGCCTGTTTGCGGAATGAGGCGAAGACGTTGGTGCCCGTACCGAAAACTCCCTTGCTGATACACTCCTCGACACAGACCTCTTGGCTGCTACCTTTCTTGCTTAGGTGCTCCATGCCGACATTCATCACCATATCGATACCGACAAACTTGGCGAAGGTTGCCCATGAGCCAATCCCTCCCATGGCCACGACATCGGCACCCGCTCCGGCTGCCCATCCCGCTGCCTTCTCTGTTCGAGAGGGCTTATAGGCTGCCTCTCCTTTGGCTTCTATCTCTGCGGCAAGGGGTGACTTGTTCAGTTCGTAGGGCAGACCGAACAGACTGCTTTGTGCCGCCTTGCGGATGATATAGTCGGCAGAAGATGTTGGCATACGGTCTTTCACCATTTTTTCTATCATCAGCTGCTCCATGCGGTGATCGATATAGGCGTATGCCAAATCACAACCGAGTTGTTTAGAGAGTGCATCGTACCGCTCTCGTCCTATCTCCGTCACCACCGCCTTGCGCCATTCCTCAGCCATCACGGCAAGGTCACGCTGCATATCCTTGTTGCCGACAATAGCCTCCTTGCACATCGCCAGATAGTCTTCGGTGGTCTTGCTGTTCCACTTGCCTGTAATCTTCAGCGTGGCGTATGGGTCATCACCAGGCATATTGGCAGTGGCCAATGAGCGTAGGATGCCAGCCGTACTGTTGGAGTAGGCTCGCATCTCGTCTGCCTGTCTGTTGGACAAGTCCCGTTGCACCCTGCCCATCACGGGGGCAAGGTGACACCCGAAGTAGTCGCCCATCAGACGCTCTATCTCTGCGAATCGCTGACTGTTCTTAACTGCCATATACCTTGTTTATATATTATACTGCTGTAATATCTGTTCCTTTGTCTGCTCGATGGCATTGTGATATATCTCCATCTGCTTAGGATAGTGTTCCTCCAACCATGCGTCCTTGTCCACTTGGCAGTGGATGAACTGCACGGCCATACGTTCCTCAATCTCCACGGAGGGTTCCCCCTCTTCCTTACCATTGAACCATGCCTTTGTCCACTAACAAATAGTTGAGAAACAAACGAAAATAAGGGAAATAAATAGAATATATATCATTGATTATTAGACATATAATCAAGATTCGTTATTTCCCTTCATTTCTGAAAAAATCGCTTTTATTCGTGATTTTTGTTACCCAAAACGTTACTGGTAACGAAAATTTTGTTACCTTTGCAATGTAATTGTTACTCTATTCACAATGGGAAGACCGAAGAAAAAACTCACAGATAATTCAGTAAAGGTACGCTATAAGACGCTTGCCGACGGCCGCAAGTCCGTTTATCTCGACTGTTGTGACGGTTGCAGACGGACTTACGACTTCCTGAAACTGTACATCCTGCCGGAAACGGACCGCGAGGCCGTGCGCAGGAACAAGGCGACCATGAAGAAGGTCGAGGAGATACAGCGGGAACGTACCCTGCAACTGATGGGAATCGGAAACGGCAGCACCGGTGACAAGCCCGTATTCCATACGGACATGCCGCTTTCCGAATGGATGGACGCCTATATCGGCGAACAGAAAAGATACGGTGTCAAGAACACGGCCATAATAACCAAAGTGGCCCGGATACTGGGAACGATAGCGCCGGATGTCAGGATGTCGCAGGTGGACAAGGATTTCTGCCTGATGTTCATAGATTATTTGCGTAACGACTACCGTGCAAGGTCCGGCCAGCCCATCAACCGGACAACGGCATGGGGATACCAGTGCAAACTCCGTGCGGCCCTGAATTCCGCAGTCCGCGCCGGGGTGCTGAAAAAGAATCCCATGACACAGATTGATGCGGCTGACAAGATTTCCATGCCCGAGATCAGGCGTGAATATCTCACCATTGATGAGGTGAAACGGCTTATCGCCACCCCGTGTTACAGGGAAAGGGTCAAACAGGCCTATCTTTTCTGCTGTTTCAGCGGCCTCCGGTACGGGGACATGGAGAAATTGAGATGGCGCGACCTTTCCTGTGTCGACGGTCAGTGGTATGCCAGCATTGTCATATCCAAGACATCGGAACCCCTACTGCTCCCCCTTTCGGGAAAGGCTATGGAGTGGCTGCCCGAGCAGGAGGATGCCGACCCGGAGGACATCGTGTTCTCTGACCTTCCGGACCATAGCGATGTGTGCAACCACCTGAAAAACTGGGTATGGTCTGCCGGAATCCATAAGGACATCTGCTTCCATACAAGTAGGCATACCTATGCCACGATGCTTCTGACACTCGGAGCCGACCTTTTTACCGTCTGCAAACTGCTGGGACACAGGAGCGTGAGAAGCACACAGATATATGCCAAGATAATCGACCGGAAAAAGGACGACGCGGCAAACCGGCCGGACGCGATATTCATCAACGATACAAGCAGTAACACCTGATACAATGGCAAAGAAATCAATCCAACCCAAAATCAAGGAACCCGTAAGGCTGCGCAGCAAGAAGCTCGCCGACGGCTCGGAATCCCTCTATCTCGACATATACCGTGACGGACGGCGCAGCTATGAGTTCCTGAAACTGTATATCCATCCCGAAACCGGCCCGCAGATAAAGACACTCAACAGCGAGACGATGAAGGCTGCGAACACCATCAAGATGGAGCGTATCCTGGAAATCACCCACAACGAGGCCGGGCTGAAACACACATCAAGCCGGGCCAAGATGCTGCTGAAAGACTGGATGCAGACCTATTATGAGGACATGGAAAGAAAAGGGGCACGCTGTCTAAGGCTGCTGAAAAGCACGGTGCGGCTGCTCGGCGAATACAATGACAAGGTGGCCATGCGCGAAGTGGACAGAGCTTTCTGCACCGGGTTCATGAGGTTCCTGCAATATGACTACAAGACCAGATGGGGCAAGCCCCTCACCCCCAAAAGCGCGTCCGACTATGCCGGATATCTGAGCAGCGCGCTCAACGCGGCTGTAAGGGCCGGGGTCATCGGGGAAAATCCCTTCATGCAACTTACGCCCAAAGAGAGGATACAGGTTCCCGAAAGTAAGCGCGAATTCCTTACGGTGGACGAAATCAAGAGCCTCATAGCCACCGACTGCCCCCGTGAGGACGTGAAACGCGCCTACCTTTTCGCCTGCTTCTGCGGGTTGAGATTCGGGGATGTGGCCCGGATGAAATGGGGGGACCTCGTACTTGACGGCGGACAATGGAGGGTGACGGTGGTCATGCAAAAGACTACCACGCCGATATACCAGCCCTTGTCGGAATCCGCCATGAGCTGGCTGCCCGAGCGTGGGGACGCCTCTTCCGGCGATGCCGTGTTCGGGACGCTTCCCGCCCTTGCGAGGATAAACCTCATGCTGAAAGTATGGGCCAAGGAAGCCGGCGTGACGAAACACATCTCATTCCATACCAGCAGGCACTCGTTCGCCACGATGATGCTCACCCTTGGGGCAGACCTTTACACGACCAGCAAGCTGCTCGGGCACTCCAACGTGAAAACGACCCAGATATACGCAAAAATCGTTGACAGCAAGAAAGTAGAGGCCGTGAACCTTCTTGACAAAGCGTTCGGGTGAAGTCCGTTCCAAGGACAAGTAAGTTGATATAAAAAAACATCGGGGCGATTTCAAGTCGCCCCGATGCGTGTACGCTTTGGCTTATGTAATCTAATTGGCGGCAGTCAATGTTTGTACGGCTACTGTTCGTACGTTTTCGCCATCCTCTGAATATCGCACATCATGGTAGAAGCGCATTTCATTACCGGAGAAACGGACAGTCCAATATTCCGAGGATTCGTCGTCCTTACCCGGTTCGTATTCGCATATAATGCCTTGCTGCTCATTATCCCATCTCCAAGTATTGATTTCCACGTCTTCACTTACAAAAAAACGGATAAAGATTCCCGTTGGAGTGAACACGTCCCTGTAGGCTACATCGTCAAAAATTTCCTCTTCTTCAAACATGTCCCCGATAACCTTAAAATGGCTGTCCACGATCTGTCCGTTTTCCAATTTCTTTTGACCGCGGGCGATATACTTGCCATTCCAGTAACACCACACATCATGGCTGATGTAGTCCATGTCCGGCAGAGGCTTCTTGTGGCGTCTCCTTGCATGGGGGGAATCACGCTGGCATATACGGTTCTCACCGTTCCGTCGGGATATTTCAAACGTACTTTTGCAGCATCCTGCAAGTCAATTTCTATGCCATTGCTCAAACGGTATTTTTTATCGCCGAGTTTTGTAAACTTACCATACTGGCTGTCATTAAACGATATTGTACCGTTTTCATCCGTCGTACTTCTCGTGTATATGACCTTATGCCCATTGTTGATGTCTGGATTGTCTCCAATTCCAGCCGCGGCACAGGCCGAAGAAGTGTAACCGTTATACATATTGTAAGAGGTAAACAGGTAATACCCGTCCTGCATAAGCTCAATCGAAGAAAACGGGGCGTTGTACCTGTCCTCAGCCTCAATCCGGATTGCATCTTCGGTATACGCCCCGGTAAGGCTGTTGGGTCTGAACTCGGCAGAGGGAAGCGCAACTTCCGGCGGCTCGTTATTGCCACTTGTTTCATCGTCGGATTCACAAGCCGACAGCACCATGCTTAGAGAAGCGAGCAAATAGAATAAATGTCTGAATTTCATATTATATTATCATTTTTTTGTTAGAATCTTAGTGCTATATAAAAACGGGGGCCCTTCTGTTTCAGTTTGAAGTCTTTCGTGTTGAAAATGCCGCCGTTTTCTTCCGATCCGTCGTCATCGTCTTCATCGAATGAGGGCTGTTTGTATTTGATAGTGCTCCACAGCCCCTCCACACCGACGGATATCAGCTTGTAGGAAACGGAAACACCTGCCGACATGGCACAGCCGAAGCCGTAAGAAAATTTATCATTCTCTACGATACCGGCGGCCGTCGGTCTTGCATGGAAATAGGCTGAAACGATAAGATGGTTCCAGGGATTTACGCTGATATTTGGTCCGATGTGCACGTCGTATTCAATTTTGTGCATACCCAGATTAACTCCCATTAAAGCAAGAGCCGAGCCATTGGGGTCATCAATCACGATGTCATCAAATCCGCCGGGGTTTGAGCCGGGGATTGTCCCCGGCGTGGAAGAGGAAGAGCCGGAGAGGGCCGCATTGTCAAGTTTAAGTTTGGCGTAATTGAGGCTCATGCCGAAGTCAAAACCGAACTTGAGCACTCCGCCAATCGGCTTGCGGTGAAAGTAAGTGGTTTTTCCGCTTTGGATGAACACGGAAAAATCTGTTTTCCATGTCATCGGCTCGCCGTCGATACGCTCGATACTGGGATTGGCAAGTCCGATTTTCCAGTATTTCCTGCGTCTCCAAATCTTTTCATACTGCCGTTCTTTTTCTTCGGAACTAAGCTGTGATTTGATTTGTGCCAACTCGGCAGATAAGATTTGCAATGAATCCGCCTGTCCATTCCGGCTTTCGGTGTTGTTACCGACTGAATCTGTCTTGATTTCCTGTGCTTGGGCGGCGGAAAACATCAGAAGCAACAGGGCGACGCTGGTAGTAATTCGTTTTATTCCCATAGTCTTGTTTTGGCCTGTACAGCTCCTCTTAGGCACTTGTTTACACGTGAAGCGTGGAACTGCAATGCCACGTCTTAGTTTGGAGGTTGTAGGAAAACCTTTAGATACAGATGTAGTAATAGCAGCCCACGCTATAGCGTGAGAACCACTATGCTATCCTTGTATCTAATTTGAAAGTTTCCTACATTTCCAAACTACAAGATAAGCATAATGCTTCTTCCTTTTTTCGTATGTCTTGGATAGAGTCGCCCCCATCCGGGTGCAAAGGTAGTGAATTTCCTATAATAAATTCCCACGGTGGAGCGAAAATCAGCGTTTTAAGATTGATTTTATAACCCGTTTGTACCCTTGTCGGTTCTCAAAGCGCAAAAAAACTGAAAATCAACAGGAGCAGGCGATTCCTTGACAACACCGACAAGACGCGCGAAATGTTACCCTGATAACAGAATATTGTACCTTGACGGTAACTTTTCGTGTACCGGTCATCCCTCATGACGGACTGTTCTATGTGCCGGGGATTTAATTCCTTTAAGCCTGTTCGGGACTTGTTCCGGTCAAATCCGGCATATTCATGTCTGTCAGGCATGTAATCTGAATTTATGCCACTTAAAGAATGGGATAAATTCAGATTTGTGTACTTTTATACTTCTTCAAGTCATATATGCCGCTTTGATTTTTTGTCATCACAGTTAAAATTCTTGTTTTTTGCGCAGAAAACAAGAATTATTTTAGTAACTTTGCACCAAAATTGAAAACGACAATGGTTATAAGAGACAAGGTTAAGCAGGAGATAGACCGTATGCCGGAAGGCGTGGTGGTTTCGGCTTCCGATTTTGACATACCACGTCAATATCGCGCAACCCTTATCAAGGCACTCAACCAGTTCGAGTATGCCGGTATAATAAAGCGTATCTCCAAAGGACGTTACTACAAACCCCGGACATCCCGATTCGGGGAGCTGCTTCCCCCGGAAAAGGAAATCGTAAGGGACTTTCTTGAAAAGGACGGCAACACCATAGGGTACATCACCGGGACAAGGGCTTTCGCAAGTCTGGCCCTGACCACCCAAATATCTTCTGTTATCATGGTGGGTACGAATGTCTCCCGTCGTCCGTTATCCAGAGGACAGTATAGAATAACTTTCCTGTTGCAGCCAAATCGCATAGTGAAAGACGACATACCGCTTTTAGTCATTTTGGACGCGCTCCGTCTGATAAAGGAGATTCCCGGCTCGACAACCGATGACGCGATAGCGCAGATGACAGTCTGGATAAAGGGATTGTCCGAAACGGACAGGAAACGGCTGCTGGAACTGTGCAGGGCATACAAGCCGTATGTCAGGGCACAGCTTGGAGCCATACTTGAATACCTGGATTTCCCTGTTGAAGATCTGTTGGAAACACTTAACCCCGTAAGCCGGTACAAACTGGGAATATCTTCAACCATATTACCGACGACTAAAAACTGGAACATCGTATGAGACTGCACACAGACCGACAACTGTTCAAGGATGCCATCAACTTCGCATCACGTCCGGCAAAGGACGGAGGTTTGGGTATCAGCCCGCTCTTTATAGAGAAGGATTACTGGGTCAGCCGTTCCTTGAAATTGATGGCGGAGCATGACAAGGACGGACGGGCAGTGTTCAAAGGAGGGACAAGTCTGTCCAAGGCATACGGCATAGGGGCCAGATTTTCCGAGGATATAGATGTGGCCATATCTGACGCATGGACCCTAAGCGGCAACCAACTGAAAAATCTGATACGCAAAACCGCCCGCAACATGACAGAGGGACTGGACGAGATTCCCATACCCGGAAAGACAAGCAAGGGCTCACACTATTATAAGGCCTATTATCACTATCCGCAGATTATGGAATCATTGGCCGCCACATCCATCAATCCGGGACAGATACTTGTAGAGATCAATTCTTTTGCCAACCCGTATCCATCCGGACAGCGTGTGATACAAAGTTTCCTGACCACATTCCTACAGCAGTCGGGCAATGAACAGCTGATAGAGGAATATGACATGCAGCCATTTGTCATACATGTGTTGGATAAGCGCAGGACGCTTACCGAAAAGCTTGTGTCGTTAATCAGATGTTCGCTGGCCGACGAGCACCATTCACAGTTGTCTGCGAAAATTCGCCATTTCTATGACCTCTACTATTTGTATCATGACAAGGAAATAAGACAGTATCTGGATTCGTCCGATTTTCTGAATGACTTTCACAATCTGTTCACCCATGACAGACAGCAGTTCAGCAAACCGGAAGGATGGCAAAGACGAAACCTGGACGAATCACCCCTGTTTTCCGCTTTGGAAAATGTATGGAGCAAATTGGAACCGGTCTATATGAAAGAACTTCCGGAATTGGCTTATAATAAAATACCTGACTCCATGCGAATACTTGAAAGTATTCATGCGATACTCATGTATATCATAAACAATAAAATTCAAGAATGATGATACAACAGATAACACGACGGCTGCAAGAGGTAAACATGCTGCTTGCCACTTGCAGGCAAGACCGTATCACTTTTGAACAGGCCCTGCCGCCATCCCTGTTCTACCGTGACTTCCACGACACAAACAGCCTTGTCAAGGAAGCCGGACTGTTGTTCCGGGAGGATGCGGAGCGGCTTCTGGGATTTTCCACTTCCCTATGTTCGGAAACTGAAACCTACCTCTCGCTTGACCGTGCGCCGTTGCAGCCGGTGGACTTCGAGGCCCTTTTCGAGGAACACCTCAAACCCTTTGAACTCCGCCACGAGGAGGCGAAAGCGGCCGCCACCCGGCTTTGGCGCGACTATTCGGCGATGAGCAACCGGCTCGACCTGCTTCCGCACGATTCGGAGGAATACAGGACCCTCGACGCGGAATGCGACGCGGCAAAGGTAAGGTATGACGAAGCCCACGCGCGCGTGAACCTGTTATATAAGGAGTGGCGGCAGGAACGCGACCGCACCTTCTGCGTGTACTGCTTCAAGCCCATGTTCCTCGACGTGCTGGTGGAGCGTCTGCAAGGAATCGCCGGGAGCATCATCTCCGACATCCGTCGCATGAAGGAGGGCGAGTCATGAACCGGACCGCCCTGCTGCAAGAGACATCCGCGTGGACGGACACCGTCGACCTCGCCCTGTGCCTGTTCATCTACGGGGTGTGCAACGACTGCCAGTTCGGCTACCTTTCGGGCAGCGACTTCGTGAACTTCATGAACCTCAAACCCACCTCACGTCCTGTCACCGTGCGACCGAAAGAGAACCTGCGCATCTGCTACATGGTGTTCTCCGTCTCGCAGACCATCAGGCCGCGCGAGCGTGGCAGGCTCTGGGCGGAGGAGTTCCTGCAACGTTGCGGCATATCCAAGTCATATTATGACAAGCACCGCAACGACGTGTGCGCGCAAGGCGCCACAAGGGAGAACCGGGAATACCGCAAATCCATTGACAGCGCCATCGAAAAAGCCCGCAGGCTGAACAGCACCCCATAGCCGCCCGCCGTTTCCCCATTCAGCACAACATATACAAGCCGTAGCCATGCGATATACTGTTGAAAACCAGCAGTATGGCGCATTTCTTTTTTATGCAATTTCCCCATTCGTCCCCCATTGGGGCACATCGGGTCAAACTTAACTTTGCATCGGAAACAGAAGAAAAGAAAGGGCTGACAGACAGCATCTTCCGGTTTTCCGAAAGTACAAGGAACAATCTTAAAACGAACGTATATGGAAAGTGAACGCAATTTGATGACCACCACCGAGGCCGCAAAGTATCTCGGACTCAGGCCGAGCTATCTCTACAAACTGATGATGCGCCGTGCCATCCCTTATTACAAGCCTAACGGCAAGCTGTGCTTCTTCGCCAGGGAGGACCTCGACGCATGGCTGAGACGGGTGCGGGTGAAATCGCAGGACGAGATAGACAGCGGGGCCGCACGCTATCTGGTGGGGCGTGAGAGGAACAGATGATTTACCAACCTTTTAAAAGAAAATGTACATGGACAATCTGACGAACAAGGAGCCGGGTATCAAGGATACTGCGGTTCAGGATTCCGCGAACAGGGAACAGAAAAAGAGAGAGGGCAGGTCCGTAATCGGCGCGAAGGCGCAGACCATTCTGGACTTCCTTCGCGGCTGTTCCCCCTACGAGGCCGATTCCATCCGGGTAATGGTGGGCCACGGAACGGGGGACGGTGACACCGACACTATCGGGGCGGCCGACATGCTGGCCGTCAACCGATTTCTCAACCACGGGCTTACTAGGGAGAACGGGGCAGGCAACGAGGCCGTGATGAAGCACCGTCAGGAGCGTGCGCAAAAGCTCATGGAGGCCGTCAAGGACTTTGTCGACATCGGCCAGCTCTGCCGTGTCAGTGTCGCGCTGATGAAAATCACATCCGACTTCAAGGCGGTGGAGGAGGCACGGCAGCACCTGCAATCCCAACCCGTCACGAACGGAGGGAAGAATTGAAGTCGGACAGGAACGGGGCGGCGGATGAAGCCTTGGCGGACAAGGAAACTTCCGTTCACGGCATTCCGGCGAAGCCGTTGCAGGTCACTCCGCTATCCGTTCCCTTATCTCTACCTGAATGATGCGAGAAGATACGGGAAACAAGGAAGCATATCCTTTCAGAAAGCCGCAGGGATTCCGGACAATCCGCTTCCACCTTGCCGCGGAGGCAGTCGAATGGCTGAACGGCACAACGAGAGACAACGGCGGCAACACCGTCGGCAACCACGCGCTCTTTTATGACCTGCTCTCACGGATGCGATCGGCTCCCGGCAGGGACGGTTCGTTCCGCAGGCCGCAGGAGTTGCAGGCCGGACAGTTCCAGTTTTCGGAAACCGGCCTCTCGGAGGAATGGAACACAGGGAGGAAAAAAGTCCGCAACCTGCTCGCCGCAATGGAGAGGCTGGGCTTGATAGCGGTAACCGCTTCCAGAACTGCGTCCGTAGCTTCCGTGACCTGCATAGAGGGCTGGACGGACACGCAGGGCAACTATGTCAGTAACCCTTGCCGTACCGCCCCGTAACGGCTCCCGAATGGCATCCGAACAGCTCCTGAACGGCATCCCGTCCGGCAGCGGAGGCATCCCGAAAGTAAGGCCGGAACGTCTTTCTGTTACGAGATATGCCAAGGTGACACCTCCCTCCGGTCGGTATTACCTTGGCGCACTCGCGGCTCACTGGCGGTTCGCCGGTGGCGGCGCTCGCAGGCTCGCACCTTTTGAAAACCCTTTTAAGACAACGTTATATGACAAAAGACAAGCAGAATACACCCTTCCCGCCCGAGGACAGGCGCACCGAGTATGTCAGCGCCAAGGTCACCCCGGGGCAGAAGCAGCATATCCGGCGGCTGGCCGAGAAGTGCGGCATGACCGTCAGCAACTACATACTGGCAAGGGCTTCCGGCTACAGGCCGAAAGCGAGGCTGACGGCAAGGCAGGAGGCCGTCATGGAGACCCTCATAGGCTGCCGCAGCGACCTGATAAATTACACGTCCGCGCTCCGCGGCATGGCCCCCGAGAAGCGCAGACAGATGTTCGGCAGTTACCCGTTCATGCTCGGGTGGCTCAAGGAACTGGGCAGGCTGGCGGAGCGCATCACCGCCGTGCTCGACAAGGTACAGCTCTCCAACCGCCTGCCCGACGGGACAAGGAACGATGAAGACGGAAAGGAGGAACCATGATAGCAAAAGCGAAATCCATCTCCCACGGGATAAACGACATCAGGTATATCACGGGGGAATCGAGGAACAAGAAACATCCCGAGCGCATATACCATGTCAAGGACAACCTGCTGCCGCCCGGTCTGGACGCCACGGGGATATGGGATTCCATGCGGCTGACGCTTGCGAAGTCCAGACGGGTCAAAAATTCCGTCATCCGCATCGAGGTCAGCCCCGCGCCGGAGCACACGAAGGACTTCACTATCGACGACTGGCGGAAGCTGTGGGACGACTTCATCGACGAGTTCGACAACATCGAACTGTGTGACAAGAACGGCAGAACCTATTCCCCGAAGACCAATCTCAGAGGCAGCAAGGGTTCGATATGGCTGCACGAGGAATCCGAAAGCGGCGTTCCCCACCTTCACGGCGCGTTCTGCCGCATCGACGGGCAGGGGCGTGTCAACAACGACCACGACATCCATCTGCGCGCGCAGCGGGCGGCCGAGCGTGTGGCCCTTAAACGGGGCTGGACGACCGCCGCCGAGGTGCGGGATACGAACATCGGGCAGGTGAACCGTGACTGCATGGAGGCCCTGCAATCCCTGGAAAGCTGGTCATGGGACGGATACGCCGCCATACTCCGGAGCAAGGGATACGATCTTTGGGAACTGAAAGACAACAGGAAGGTATTACGCGGCTATGTGCTGAAAAAGGGCAACGCCAGATACAAGGCTTCCGAACTCGGCAGGGGGCGCAACCTCATGGCAAGCAGGCTCGAAAGCACATGGAGGAAGCTGCACGCGGCTCCCGGGACAAAGGCCGTCCCGACGCCGCCCGCCGCAAGGAAGCCTGTACCGGCGGCACCGTTCCGGGCACAAGGAACGGCACCGGTTCCGCGATACACGGACTACCGTCCCGGCACCATCCCGTACCGTATCGACATCGACGGGGAAAGCCTGCGCCGCTTCATCCCCGAAAGGGTCATGGAGGTGTTCGACGACGAGTTCGACCACCGCGAGGTGGCGAACCACAAGGAGCTGACAAACCTCGCCGTGTCCTTGTTCATCGGGATGATGTCCGCACAGGCCGCACCCTCGGGCGGCGGTGGCGGAAGTACCGGCGACATGCCCTGGGGAAGACGCGAGGACGAGGACGAACGGGAATGGGCGCGCCGATGCGCCCGTGAGGCGGCAAGGATGCTCGGCAGGAAACCGAAGACCGGACAAAAACGATAGAAGCTATGGGTAAGGACAGATTCGATTTCTCGGAAATAGACGCGGCACTCCCGGCAGCCGAAAGGATGCAGGAGGAAGACCGCGTGGCCGACGCGCTGGAGAACAATTACAAGGCCGTCCGCATTCTTGGTGCCAACGTGGAAAAGCTCGAAAACAGGCTATCGGAAGCCCTGCCCCGACTGGACGGGGCGGTCTCCTCCCTTCGTGAGGCAGGCAGGATTACCGTCAGCGGGGAAGCCAGACGGACGCTTGAGCGGGAAGGGGATGCGATTTGCCGGAAGATAGCCGGGAGGATTGACAGGGAAAGCGCAAAAATGCTCGACCGCCTCTCGATGAGAGACCGTGTGACAATCTCCGACACCGCCTTCTGGTGCCTGATAGAGGCGGTCATATTCCTTCTGGCGGCTTTCATCTGCACCTGCATGGCCAACGCCCGGTTCATGCACAGTGTCATGCTGTGGAAGATGCTCGGAGGCACGGCAGGGTTTCTTGCACTCTGCATCGCACTGACTGTTTTCGTCTGCCATAAGCTGAAACAATAACCAATATATACATAATTATGGCAACAGTGAGAACCAAATTCCGTGCATCCTCTTCCGAAGCGAGAGAGGGCACATTATTCTACCAAGTGATTCACAACCGGGTGGCAAGACAGATCCATACCGGTTACAGAGTGTACCCGCAGGAATGGGACGGGCCGCACGCCGGCATATCCCTGCCGCCGGATGCCGGGCAAAGCCGGCACGCCTATCTGTCGGTGTTAAGGACACGGATTGCGGAGGACACGGCACGGCTGGGATACATCATTTCCCGGCTGGACCGTGCCGGACGTGCCTATACCGCGGAAGACGTGGTGCGGCTCTACCTCACACCTTCGGATACGGGAGGCTTCATGTCTTTCGCATGGGGGCTTGTCAGGCAGTTAAGGCAAATCGGCAAGAACCGCACGGCCGAGCGCTACACCACCGTCCTGAACAGTTTCGGCCGTTTCCTCGGGGAAAGCGACGTGCTTCCGGAAGAAATGGATTCCGATCTGATGGTAAGGTACGAGACCTTCCTGAAAGCGAGGGGGATATGCCCGAACTCGTCCTCCTATTATATGCGGGGGCTGCGCGCTGTCTACAACCCGGGCGGTCGAGAAGGAGCTGACCGTGCAGCGCAACCCGTTCAAACATGTCTATACAGGTATCGACAAGACCGTCAAACGCGCCGTACCACTGAAAATCATCCGTCAGATACGGGACGCCGACCTGACGCTCACGCCGGCGACGGACTACGCCCGCGACCTGTTCATCTTCTCCTTCTACACGCGCGGCATGTCATTCGTGGATATGGCCTACCTAAGAAAGAAGGATTTGCAGAACGGGGTGCTGGCCTACCGCCGGCAGAAGACCGGGCAGCAGCTTTTCATCAAGTGGGAGAAGCCGATGCAGGAGATTGTAGAGAAGTACGACACCTCCGGCACGCCCTACCTGCTGCCGATTATCCGGGATATGGAGAAGGACGCCCGCAGGCAGTACAAGAACGCCGCGCATCTGGTCAATGCCAAACTGAAGAAACTCGGTGAACAGCTGGGGCTGGGCATACCGCTGACGACGTATGTCGCGCGCCACGCATGGGCAAGCATAGCCAAAAGCAAAAACATACCCGTCTCCACTATCAGCGAGGCTATGGGACACGACTCCGAAACCACCACCCACATTTACCTCGCCTCGCTCGACACGTCGGTGGTGGACAAGGCCAACAGCCTTATCTTAAAGTCCCTGTAACATAAAAAAACGGCTGACACTTTCCCGTAAACCGACCTTGGCCCTTCCCGCAATGGTCCGGTTTACGGCGATTCATTTCCGTACCCCTACGGTCCCATTTGTATATTATCCCTGCCCGGCAATGATTTGAACGGTTTCTTCACAAGAGAAGTATTTCGGATGCAAAGATAGGAAAATACGGTCAAAAACTGAAAGAAAACGCCACTTTCTTTTCATTGAAAGAGAAGGATTTTCCAAGCCGGAAGCATGAAAATCCCCTCCTCATGGCAAGGACAACTCTTCCCCTATGCAAAAAAGTGAAATTGCAAAATAAGGACAAATGTTGAGCAAACAAGGCTTCCTGTGTATTATAATGTCTTGATATATAAGGGAATATAAAACGGCTACTTCTCTTGTGAAGAGAAATATCGGAAGCGACAGATTTGTTGAGTAAAAAACCAATTCTCTCAGGGAGAGAGGTATTACGGTTGCAAAATTACGTAATTTATTGTAAATATGGCTATAAAAACGACTTTTTATTTTCAATTGCTTTCATTTTCTGCGAGACTTGCACATCAAATGTTGAGCAAATCCGATTTATAAAAAATCAGTTTATAACTGTTAAACAATCAGTTACGCCATAAATCAATTCCCGATACCTCTCTCCCTGAGAGAAGTGCAAGATACAGGCGATTATATGCCTAAGAATCAGCCGATGGAAAGGCGAACATACGTTGATTTGCTATGAGACCAAAGCAAGGAAACGAAAACGGGGAGAAATCCCCAACTTTTAATAGATTTAGCTATAACTGTTTGATTTATAATAAGTTTACAAATCTTGCAGGATTGATAAAATTGCCTTGAACTGAAATATGGCATCCCATGACGACAAGGAAGAGCTACGGTGGTATGTGATGCGCGACCTGAAAAGGGTGAACGCCAGGCAGCCCGCCTACAAGCAGCTTGAAGAAATGAAGATGGAAATCTTCGTCCCGATGAAATGGAGCCTGAAGATACGCAAAGGCATTCATGTCCGCGAGGAGGTTCCGTTCATACAGGATCTGCTCTTTGTCCACGAGACGCAGAGCAAACTTGACGCCGTCGTGGAAAAGACGCCGACCCTCCAGTACCGCTGGCTGCGCAATACCTGGCGCGAACCGATGACCGTTGCCGATACGGACATGGAGCGGTTCATCAATGCCGTGAACGCTTCGGAATTCCCCCAATATTACCTGCCGGAAGAAGTCACTCCTGCCATGTACGGACGCAAAATCCGCATCATCGGCGGCACGCTCGACGGATACGAGGGCCGCCTGATGACCACCCGCGGCTCCAAGGTCAAGCGTCTGCTTGTCGAACTGAAAGGTTTCCTTGCCGTGGGTGTGGATGTCAATCCCGAATATATCCGGATAGTCCGATAAAACCCCATATACATTTCCCGCCGGTCTGACAACCATTTCGGACAGGCCGGCCGGAACAACCGGAGAATATGATAATCGCGGTAGACTTCGACGGAACGATAGTGGAACACAAGTATCCGCAGATAGGCAGGGAGATTCCCTTTGCTATTACCACGCTTAAAAAATTGCAGGCGGAGCGGCACCTGCTGATATTGTGGAGTGTGCGGGAGGGTGAACTTCTGGACGAAGCGGTGGATTTCTGCCGCAAGCGCGGGCTGGAGTTTTATGCCGTGAACAGCAACATGCCCGAAGAAGAGGCCGACATGTCGGCACTCCGCAGCCGGAAGGTCTCTGCCGATATGTACATCGACGACCGCAACTTGGGCGGACTTCCCGACTGGGGCGTGATATACGAGATGGTGCACAACCGATGGAGCTATAACCGCTATTTGAATGAAATACATGATTTTGAACGTTCCCAGAAAGTATCATGGTGGAAAAGACTGATAAATAAGAAGAATACACGTTCAAAATATGATAGAAAATGAAACTGGGAAAACTAATCATGGAAAAGGGAAAAAAGCTTCAAAACGGTTGGTTTCATGAAATAACACTTATTGTATTAACATCCATTTGTACAATGCTTGCAACACAAGTGGTTTACAAGCATAATATTGCATTACAAATAAAGATGGAAGTTGAAAAAGATTTGGTCTTGAAACAATATCATATATACAATAAAGTGAAATCTTTAAAAGAACATTATCAGATAATCACTTATAAAGGTAAGTTCAATGTACGGGAGAATAAGACTACCGTATATATGGACCCGTTTAAAAATGAAATAGATAAAAAGAATACTCTGAGTTCTTTTGTAAAACAGGATACAATGACGATTGTCGCTCCGACATTTATATTTCAAGATGCCGTTTACGATATATTTATTGAAAATCTGAACTACATCAAGAACAACTTAAATGAACTTGAACCTGAAACGTACGAACTTGCTGTCCAATTGTTTAATCTATTGGAAAAACATCCAATTCCTGCAAAAGACGAACGAATAAGATATGTTCTGGTTTCAGGCTGGAACGAAAGTGATGTACAGCAGAAATTTGAATATTTCATTCATGAAATGTATAATCACTTTAAAAAGCGTTTAGACCGGTATCTCCCATAACTATGGGAAAAATGGACACAGAATAATGGTAAGTGCTGATTTGTGCTTGCTTGTATCGTGAAATGAAATATAAAATGTCATCAATAGCAACCAAAGAAAAGACGGATTGCAGCGGATGCAATGTGTGTGCGGAAGCATGTCCGAAGCATTGCATAGAGATGATTCCCGATAGAAAAGGATTTCTTTATCCGAAGGTTAATACTGTAACTTGTGTCGATTGTGGAGTTTGTGTGAAAGTATGTCCGTTTGAGGAAGGAAATATAAAACTGAATAGCCCTCTCACCGCTTATGCGGCATGGAACAAAGACAGGGAACAGTATCTTGCCAGTTCGTCCGGTGGGGCAGCTCATGTGTTTTCGTCTTATATTATAAGACAAGGCGGTGTCGTTTACGGATGCACCTCTGAAAGCATACACGTTCGCCATATCCGTGTGGATGCTTTGTCTGAATTGTCCAAACTACAAGGCTCCAAGTATGTGCAAAGCGATGTGCGGGGATTGTTCAGTCAAGTAAAAGCCGATTTGCAGGCAGGAAAGCCGGTGCTGTTTATCGGCACTCCTTGCCAGGTGGCAGGATTGAAAAACTACATTAAGCGAATCCCGGAACATCTGTATTTGGTAGATTTGATTTGTCACGGTGTCCCGTCATTACAGATGCTGCACGAACATATCAACCATATCATGAAAGGCCGTCCTGCGGTACAGCTGTCCTTCAGAAAAGGACAGCTGTACCGCATCGAGATAACATCTCGATGCGGTACAGTGTATTCCTCCGAACCTTACGGAGATACGTATTTTAGGACGTTTCTGGACGGAATATCATATAGGGAAAGCTGCTATCACTGCCCGTTTGCACGCAAGGAAAGAGTGAGCGACATCACGATAGGTGACTTTTGGGGATTGCGTGATGCCGATAAGCTCCCTTCGAAAAGCAAAGAAGGCGGTATCAGCGTATTGCTGCCCTCCTCCGTAAAAGGTGAGATGCTGATAAATGCAATCAAGACGGATATGTATATCTATGAGCGTAGCGTCGAAGAAGCGGTAACAGGAAATGACCAATTGCAGTCGCCGGTAAAGGACTGCATGCGAAACAGGGTGTTCCGCACTTCATATACGATACTTCCATTTGAGCAGTCTGTCTTTATAGCCACTGCCAATCATAAATTTAAGACTCTTTTGAAGATAGTCGGAAGAAAAATACGCAGATGAGCACCGCCGACAACAAACGTATGGCCCGAAACACGATATTCCTCTATCTGAGGTCTTTCGTTTCAATGGTTATATCGTTATATACATCAAGAAAGATTCTTGAAATACTTGGAGTCGATGACTTCGGTATCCTCAACGTAGTGGGCGGTGTGATAGCCATGTTCACATTCTTGAGTGGTTCTATGTCGGTCGCAACTCAACGATTTCTCACGTTTGAGCTTGGCCGTGGAGAAGGAGGCAATTATAAGCATGTGTTTTCCATGACATGTATTATTCATGGTTTGCTTGCTTTGATATTCGTTCTTCTTGGAGAAACCATCGGATTGTGGTTTGTGAATACTCAGCTGAATATACCGGTAGACCGGATGGTGGCAGCCAATGCAATTTATCAGATGTCGATTGCTTCGGTTGCGGTCGGTATACTTCAAACACCATATAATGCTTCCATTGTAAGTTATGAACGTATGCACGTCTATGCTTATGTCGGTATGGGGGAGGCTTTTGCAAAGCTGCTGATTGTATATCTGTTATTGATTTCCCCTATCGACAAGCTGATAACGTATTCGCTTCTGTTTTTCTGTGTTCAGTTGACGGTATGTGTCATATATCGTGTGTATTGTATCAGGAATTTCCCCGGTTGCCATATCTCATTGGAATGGGATCATGGGTTATTCAAATCCATAGCCGGATTTACCGGCTGGAATATGTTCGGCACGGTGGCATGGCTGTTTAAGGATAGCGGAACCAATGTATTGCTGAATATTTTCGGCGGGCCGGCTGTGAATGCCGCCCGGGGGATTGCCTCGCAGGTTATCAACGCTACTACCGTGCTTGTGAATGGATTTCAGAATGCCGTAAATCCGCAGTTGGTAAAAAGTTATGCTTCAGATGACAAACAGCAGACATGCAGCTTATTGTGCCGCAGCTCAAAATTCTCGTATTATCTGATATATATCATTGCATTGCCGGTATTGTTCGAATGCGACTTCTTATTGGATTTGTGGCTGGTTGATGTCCCCGCTTATGCCGTCCTTTTTACGCGCATTGTGTTATTGGATTGTCTGATAGGTACATTGAGCGGACCAATGATAACCGCACTTATGGCTACCGGCAATATCAAGTGGTATCAGATTGTTGTCGGTTCGTTCATCCTTGTCAATCTTCCTGTGTCGTGGCTGTTCCTCAGAGCCGGATACCACATATCCATACCTCTGATTGTGTCTCTGATTGTTGTTTCAATTAGTAATGTTTTGAGACTCTTGTTTTGTAAAAAGCAACTTGGATTGTCAATACGGCATTATTGTAGAATGGTTGTTCTTCCCGTCGCGTCAGTAACAATAATCAGCGGTCTCATTATGTTTGTTGCTCATAGCCGGCTTGGCTACGGTTGGCTGTGTTTGGTGTTGACCACAGTGGTAAGTACGGGTTCTATCTTAACAAGTATTTATGCCATTGGGCTTGACCGTGGAGAGCGTGTTTTTTTGTTGAATACAGTCAGGAGACTAAAAATCCATAAGCTAAACCGTTACAAGATATGAAAGTAGGCATCATCACATTTCATGCATCGCATAACTACGGTTCCATGTTGCAAGCCTACGCCTTGCAGCAGACGGTATTGAGATTGGGCCATGAATGTGAGATTATCAATCTTCGGACAAGTATTCAGAAGAGATACTATCTGCCTTTTTTATTGCAACCGGGCAAACGCAAGAAAGCAAAAGCCATAATTCATCCGATTTTGGCGATTGACGATGTCAGGAAATACTGGAAATTTGAGAAGTTCCTGAAAGATAAATATATTCTCAGTCCCCGGACATACTCTACGGCAGAAGCTCTTAAAGAAGACTGTCTTGATTATGATTTCTTCATTTCCGGCAGTGATCAAATCTGGAACACCATTTGCATTGATTTTATGACATCCTATTTCTTGGATTTTGTGAAAACCGGGAAACGAATTGCTTACGCTCCAAGCATGGGAGGAGTTCCACACATCAGTATCGATGAGAAGTTTTTCCCGTTCATCAGGGAAAATATAAAGAAATACGATGCGATTTCCGTCAGAGAAGAGGCCACGCTCGCTCGAATTAAAGAAATAATGGGGGGGTCGGATGACCTCGACATATCTATTGCCGCCGACCCCACACTATTACTTGACAGAAAAGATTGGCTGGATTTCATCGGAGAGAAGGCTATTATCGACGATGACTATATATTGCTTTACACTCCGTGGTATGCCAATTGGATGATGAAACCTGTCTATGAACGCGCTATTGAACTGGCCAGACAGCATAATCTGAAAGTAGTGTGTACATTACCGGATGCCACTAATTTATATGGCAGGATCAAAGGATTCAAATACTATACGGCAGTCGGCCCTTTGGAGTTCCTGAATCTGATGAGACATGCACGCTATGTAGTATCCGCTTCGTTTCATGCGGTTGTCTTTTCCATTTTATTCGACAAACCGTTTTATGCGTATGATGGAATGAAGGATGGCAGAATTTCTAATTTATTGAAAATTGCAGGCCTTGAGAAATATGCGGAAGAAACAGAGTGTTTGCTGCCGGAATTTGACGGTGAGGAGGCAAGGAAGCGGTTGGCTCCATACATTAACCGGTCTGTTCTGTTTTTAAAAAATGCACTTAAATGATGAAAATGCCTGAAATATCAATAATAGTGCCCGTATACAATACGGAAAAGTGGCTCCGTAGATGTGTGGACTCCATCCTTGCGCAGACGTTTAAAGATTTCGAACTGCTGCTCATAGACGACGGCAGTACAGACAATTCGGGCACTATCTGCGATGAATATGTTGGGAAAGACCCTCGCGTCAGGGTGTTTCATAAATCCAATGGAGGCGTTTCATCGGCCCGCAATCTCGGACTCAACAACGTGAGAGGGAAATATATAGCTTTCTGTGACTCGGACGATTGGGTTGAAAATAATTATCTGAGCGTTTTATCTGACAACGATAAATGTTGCTATACTGTTGTAATTGAAAGGCATGCTTTAAATGAGCAAAGAAAGATTATTTCCAAGAGTATTGAAGAATCGGCAGTAATTATTTTGAAATACTTCTGTCCGTATTTCCAGACGCCATATAATAAATTGTTCTTAAATTCAATAATACAAGAAGGAAATATTCGATTTGATGAAGCATTCAGAGTAGGCGAAGATATTCTTTTTAATATTCAGTATATTCAAAATATCAGATTTGATAGCGAAGTTGAAGAGGCGGGAATTGTGGCGATTACCGATAATTTATATCACTATAATACCACTAATCCAAATTCCTTGACGAAGAAAGCTGATTTATTCCCCGAAGGATGGGTTATCCGTATATATCATGAAATATTGAAGCTAAGTGGAAAGTTCGGAAAAGGTATGATGCTGATATATTATCGCCTGTCATCCTGGACGTTCAATGATATAATCAATATCAGACTTTGTGATAAAAAGACTACGAAGCAAAAATCTCTGACGCTATATAAGTGGGTCAATCATCCGGCATATAGTCCTCTGTTTAAGCGTAAATTTGGTGAGGGCAGCTATATAAGGCAAATTATCTTTAACGTATGTGTAATGTTTAGACATCCCGGACTTATGTATTTTGTATTTTATAAAATTAACAAACTTAAATATTAAGAAGCAAAAGCATTTAATTTTAAGCTGAACATTTCTGATGGATGTAATTATAGGTGCCGATATTACAGGTTTAAGTTACGCGATGTTTGCCGGAAACATGGACTACCGTATCCTTGAGAACGACAACTCTATTGGTGGCTATTGCAGGACTACCAAACGGAACGGATTCGTGTGGGATTATTCAGGCCATTTCTTTCATTTCCAGGACCCTTGCATAAAGGAACTACTGATGCGCGGACTCGATGGCGATGCGGGACTTGAAAACCGACTTGTCTTTTCCTCAGAAGAATTTGAAATGCGTAAGGATTCTCTATTTACAGTTCCCGATTATACGGCTGTTGAGCGTCGACTTTCCGCGTCTCGCTCTGTAAGTTTGGATTTCCTTGCAGATGCCTTACAGATTAACGACAATGAATAATCCCCAAATATCTGTTATAGTTCCGGTGTACAATGCGGAGAAATGGCTGCGTAGGTGTGTGGACTCGATACTCGCACAGACGTTCACCGATTTCGAATTGCTGCTCATAGATGACGGCTCGACCGACGGCTCTCCGTCCATCTGCGACGAATACGCCGGAAAGGACAGCCGCGTCCGCGTCTTCCACAAATCCAACGGAGGCGTCTCTCCTACGAGAAATTTAGGAATCGTTAACTCTATGGGGTGTTTTTAACATTTATTGACGCCGATGATTGGGTAGAGCCTGATTATCTTGAAAACTTATTGGCCGGGAAAGGATGCGACCTTAGCGTATGTAATTACAAGATAGACGGTTCTGATATAGTTTGGAATAGCAATATCAACAATGGCATACAAAATAAGGATGGCATAAGATATTTGTTCATAAGCGGTCAATATTCCGGGTATTCGTTCATCGGGACGAATTGCAAGTTGTTTAAATCCGCAATTATTACAAGAGAAAATCTCCGATTCAATGAAAATATTTCGAGTGGCGAAGATTCTCTGTTTGTATTGGAATATTTTTGTCACATCAACGATTATTACGGAACGGACAAAAAACTATATCACTATTGGCAGCCGGGTTGTGGATTGTCATCGCGGAAAAACCTTGTAGCGAATTTCATACGCTTGGCTCAGGATGCTCAACGTGTTACCGAGATTTTACAAGCTAAATTACAAATTGAGAAGAACCGCTTTTTTGTCGTTTTCTTGTGTGACGCATTCAGTGCGTATATGAAGCATGAGATATTGCAGCATAAATTGACAGAATCTCAAATTGATGCGCCGTTCTCTGTGTGGGGAAATGATTCCTACCGCCAATATGTGTCGGTCTTCGGAATACCGATAAGGTTCAGCCGATTACTTTATAAGAAAAGGTTATTCCATTTGTTTGTCCTTTATCTCAGGGGTCTCAAAGAATTGAACCATCCTTTCTTTAAGACATTGGGGTGACGTGTAATATAATAAATCTCTAATAGTTGGCTCATGAAAATTTCAGTGATAGTCCCGGTCTATAATATGGAAAAGACGCTTCGCCGGGCACTTGACAGCCTCGTGAATCAGACATACCGCGATTACGAAGTAATCCTGGTAGACGACGGTTCAAGAGATTCAAGCGGGGCAATCTGTGATGAATACGCCGAGAAGTATGAACAATTCCGCGTCTGCCATAAACAGCGCAATGAAGGACTGTCTTCCGCCCGAAATAGGGGGATGGAACTTGCCTGTGGCGAATGGGTGACGTTTTGTGATTCGGATGACTATGCATTTCCTGACTGGCTTGCGAATTATCAGTTGAACGATGCCGAGGATTACGATTTGATTCAGCAAGGGATGCGGTGCGATAAGAATATATTCGGACAGGAAACAAAGCAAGATTATTGCGGATTCGACTATGTCGGTGAACCTGTAAAATATATTGAGCGTCTCGCAGGTTCTGTCATGACAGGATATACTTTTATCAAGGCATACAGGCTGGATATGATAAGGCGTCACGCACTGGCTTTTAATCCAGACATAAGGCTGCAAGAGGACGAGGTCTTCTTCTATCAGTATATGAGATACTGCCGAAGAGTAAAATCCGTTGGCAAACAAGGTTATTATTATTATGCCCCGGACTGGGAAAGGAAATATGTCAGGAAGCCTAAAGAGATAATAGAGTTGTACGAGGCACTCCTGCCGAATCTGGAAGCAGTGGTCGGCAAGAATTGTAAAACCAAATTTGTAAGAGATTACAAGGACTTGTTTACGGACAGCTTGGTGTCGGAGTTTTCTCATCACCCCCGGATGTGTTATCTTGACAAAATCCGTGAATTGCATCTTGGAGATTATGATTGCAGCCGTCTTTCGGGCTTATTGAAGAGAATTGTCATTAAAGACAGGACACATATATTCTCATGGGTGTACTTGCTGATTCACTCGACACTGAGAGAGAAAATAAAGAAACATTGACTTTATTCTGTGCTATATGGATTTGATTATCGGAGCGGGCATTACCGGACTCAGTTATGCACTCCTCAAAGGTGACAGTGACTATCTTATTCTTGAGACGGAGAATGAAATCGGCGGGTATTGCCGCACGACTCGTCGCAATGGTTTCGTGTGGGACTATTCCGGGCATTTCTTCCATTTCCGGGATTCACACATCAAGGATATGGTGATGAAGGGCCTTGATGAGTCTGATATCGTAAAAGTGGATAAATGCACTCATATAAAATATGGCGACTGTCTCATCGACTTCCCTTTTCAAAAAAACATTCACCAGCTTCCGCAGCAAGAATTTATCGACTGTCTTGTCGACTTGTTCGAGTCCGGCGGCAACGACTATCGGTCGTTCAAGGAGATGCTCTACGCCAAGTTCGGCAAATCGATAGCCGAGAAGTTCCTTATACCATACAATACAAAATTATATGCCACCGACCTCGACGCTCTGGACAGTAACGCTATGGGGCGTTTTTTCCCGTATGCGGAAAAGGAGGAGATAGTGCGTAATTTCAGGCGTCCATCGAATACATCGTACAACGGCAGTTTCGTATATCCACGCCGTGGAGCAATCGTGTATGTCGATCAGATAGCAGGCCAAGTTCCTGTCGGAAAAATAAAAACGGGAAGCGAAGTTGTCGCTGTCGATTCGCAAGCAAAGACTGTAACATTGACCGACGGTACTTGCATGCACTACGACAGGCTGGTTTCCACTATACCTTTTGTGAGGCTGTTGGACCTCGCGAAAGTCGATTATGACAGGAGTATATACAGTTGGAACAAAGTTCTTGTTTTCAACATAGGTTTTGACCGCAAGGGCGAGGACACATCCAATCACTGGATATATTTCCCCGGTGAAGAATATTGCTTCTATCGGGTCGGCTTTTATGACAATATACTGGGAACGGATCGTATGTCGCTCTATGTAGAGTTGGGCTTTGATAAAAATGCGGCAATAAACCCGGAGGAATGGTTTCCGAGAGTCCTGAATGACTTAAGGCGGGCCGGTATTCTCAACGACAGCCAGACACCGGTCGACCATGAGAGCATCATCATGAATCCGGCCTATGTCCATGTCAACGAAGCGTCACAACGCGACGTAGCCGAAAAGAAAAAGCAGTTCGCGCAAACGGGTATCTATTCCATCGGGCGTTACGGAAGTTGGACGTATTGTTCTATCGAAGATAATATAAAAGAAGCGCAGGCTTTGGCAGATGCTTTCGTTCGAGAATCAGATAAATCATGATTGCGTTTACCATCATTATAGCGATATTGTTTCTCGTCGGCCTGAAATCTCAGGATTATCGGCCATTCGATAAAGACAAAGTCGTAGTGCTAAAACCGTTTTTAGCACTGGGAATAGTATTGAGCCACTTGTCATCGTATAGTATCTACTTGCATGATTTTCAACGATGGGGTTCGCTGATTGTAGGTATTTTCTTTTTCATTAGCGGCTACGGACTTTCATACTCGTTGCATTACAAGGTCGGTTATATCCGCAATTTCTTCCTGCACCGCATTGCGAAGGCATTGCTGCTTCCGTATATGGGGGCGTTGTTATTCTATTTTGTGCTGAACGGCAACTGGTCAGACTATAGTTTCTTTGACCACATTAGCAGAGTATCGGGGCCATCGTTGATTCCAAATGATTGGTTTGTTTTTGCCCTGGTCTATTGCTATATGTTTTTTTGGATTGGAGCGAAATGTAAAGCACCGTCACTTCGGCGTACTGTTTTGTTTGCAGGACCTCTTTTGCTCGTTGTATTTACAGCCGGGATGGGATATGGACGCAATTGGTGGGCTTGCACTATGGCATTTGCCGTTGGAGCCTTCTATCAGAATTGGGAATCGGCCATTCTACGGATAATATCAAGCAGGAAGGGTTATATTGCCAGTAATTTCGCCTGTTTCCTGCTATTTGCAGTGCTTATCGCCTGTTCGGCATTATTCGGGAACATAATCTCAACTGTTCTTGCCTATTCGTTGTTGCCTCTATGGGTGGTTGCCGTACTTGTACCGCTCGACTGTAGCAAAGCAGCAAAAAACAGGATTGTTCTTTTTGGGGGGGCGGTTTCGTATGAGGTCTATTTGGTGCATGGAATTGTAATGGACTATTTGAACCGACACACCTCGCTGGACGGTATGGCGTTCGCCGCCGTGACACTGATTACGTCTTTCATTGCCGCTGTACTTCTCAAGTACATGGTTTCCTTTGTAAGTCGAAGCGCGGAGCGTGCGTTATCTTTACTGACAGGCAGCTCTGCAAAAAACACATGATATTTTTGTTATGGATAAGATACTGAGTATAATCATTCCCTCCTATAATATGGAGGCATATCTTGCCAAAGGGCTTGATTCCGTGCTTTCAATAGATAATCCCTCGCCGCTTGACGTGATTGTTGTCAATGACGGAAGCAAGGACGGAACTCTTGAAATAGCCCGCAGTTATGCAACTCGTTTCCCCGGGATTGTCAATGTCATAGACAAGGAGAACGGACACTACGGCTCTTGCATAAATGCAGGATTGAAAATCGCCCAAGGCAAGTATGTGAGGATACTCGATGCGGATGACAGTTTCTATACCGATGAGTTTGAAGAGTTTGTCAAATTTCTCAAAACGACAGATGCGGATTTAATAGTCAATGACTATAAAAAGGAATACATAAACGGGAACGCTGTTGAGTATACATACGACCTTCCCCGAAACAAAATAGTCAGTTTCTGCGATTATGTGGCATCTGACACAATATCCGAAATACTGCTGCCGGCAGTGACTTATCGTCTCGGATTGATAAGAGACATTGGCTATCGGCAACTCGAAGGAATGCCTTACACGGATACCCAATGGGTATTCATGCCTATCCTGAATGTCCGCACATTGGCTTATTTTGATAAGCCGGTATATAGATATCTGATAGGAAGAGAAGGACAGTCGGTATCATCCGAGGTTTTTAAGAAATCGTTGGCGGTCCGCTACTCCGTTTATTCGGCCTTGGTTGACAGCTATGTTGAATCCGGGGCAACTGGTCTGTACAAAGAATTTGCAGTCCGGCAATTGGCGAAACATGCGATGGGGCACTATAAAACACAATTGGTTGACAATCCGAGGTTAGACCGGACTTTGTTGTATAAATTGGACGATGAGCTGAAAATAAAAGTCCCGGAAGCATATACATTATGCGGCATAAGCGAATATCGGCTGCATTTGCCCTATAAGTATGTAGCCGACTGGCGAAAGACGCGGCGCGAAAATATACCGCTGTACGTGCGGATAGCCGGAGGCATACTCGATTCCATTGGCAAAATGAGACTGAAAATAAAGAAGATTCTCTAAATCACGACTTTATGAAAAGGGTAGCCGGAATAATGCGTGTCAGGAACGAAGGAAACTTCATCCATGATTGCGTCGAATCATGCATAGATGCTTTGGACGAACTGATTGTAGTCTATAACGACTGCACAGACAATAGCGCGGAGGAAATAAAGAAAGTGGCGGCCAAATATCCCGACAAGATACGCTACTACGCATACCCCTATGAAGTCAAGGCTTTTAATTTATCCCGGGAGGAATTTCAGAAGATTAAGGAATTGCCGGAAGACAATCCGCATTTATTCAGTAGTTACAGTAATTTCGCCTTGTCGAAAGTAACGGCTGATTATGCATTGAAAATCGATGCCGACCAGGTCTATTTTAGCAATAAGCTCAAAGAATGGTGTGATTTTATGCGGAACTGTGAGCCTATGAGGATTACACCCAAAGTGCTTTTCGGCAAAGTGTTCCAGTATTATCTTTCGGCATATCGTTATATTTCTCTCAAAATCGGGGCGGTAATCCCCATGATGCCATCGTGGCTCCTGAAAATGGCATATCCTGCCTATATAGAGTGGGCTAAGTATGCATTCTCGCATGACGAGGCTGCAATGGCTCTATCCGGTGTGAACGTATTGGAAACCGACAAGACACTCGTTTCAATGGGACATCCTTCGGATATTCTTCTGATGCTTCCCCCATTTAATGGTGTTGGAGACACAATCATGTTCAGAATGAGCGACAAGGTGCATTTCAGGAAAGTGATAATGGATGAATATAATGCAGACGACGCAGACAGATTTATTGTTGCGGAGGAATTTGTACATCCCTATAGGTCAATAACATTTGTCGGCTATTTCTGGAAGCATCTCCGTACCATGAGGCCCGGTGTCAGAGAAGCCGCATTAAGAGCATATTCACATGACAAGGCCGCTTTCTTGGATATTGATAGCTTTCGGAAACTTAGTTATCGTGATATTCTTAAGAATTCACCTAAGACAATATTCTTCCCTTTTTACCGAATTCTTTTCGGATTTATTTACAAGGCAAATAAAAAAGATCTTTTCAATTCACTTGCGAAAGAATCTTTCGGCGCATTGAAAAACAGAGGGTAAAAAAGGTATATTGTTGTTCCGGCTTGGATATTTATTTAATTTATGGCTATCCCTGACATTTCAGTTATAGTTCCGGTTTATGGCGTAGAGAAATACATCACAGGTTGCGCCGAGAGTCTGTTTAACCAGACGATGACAAATAGCGTGGAGTTTATATTTGTCAACGACGCCACGAAGGATAACAGTATTGGGGTTCTTCGGGATGTTATTTCACAATATCCCCGGTTGGAATCCCGGATAAGGATTATCAGCCATAATGAAAACAAAGGTTTGCCATCTGCACGCAATACGGGCTTGGCAGCCGCCCGGGGTGAATATATCGTTCACATTGATGGCGACGATTTTGCGGAGCCAACGATGTTGGAGGATTTATATGCTGCGGTAAAGAAAGCCAATGCTGATTTCGCGTGGTCGGACTATTATATTTCATTCGGAAATAAGAAACGGCTGCTCAAACAGCCTTTTTTCGATACTCCGACAGATGCTGTCCGCGGTATGCTCCGTGGCTCGATGAAGTATAATGTCTGGAATAAGATATGTCGTCGCTCGCTATATACAGACAATGCCATTACCTTTCCTGACGGCAACGCAATGGGAGAAGACCTGACGATGATCATGGTGATTCTTCATGCCCGTAAATGCGCATACGTCGGTAAACCACTGTATAATTATGTACAGAGCGAAAGGCAAATGACAGCGGTATATGATGAAAAGAAGCTGTCCGAACTCCGTTATAACTGCGACCGGCTGAAAAGGTATATGGACGAAAACTTCCCTGATGCCGGTTGGGCATCGGAGAATGCCGCTCTTTGCCAACTGATGAAATGGCCGTTTCTCCTTGACGGCAAGTATTCTTCTTACAGACGTTGGCATCAATGGTTCCCCGATTCAAACAGGCTGATCTGGCAGACAAAGGGTGTGAATACGCGTATTAAATTCATTGAATGGTGTGCGGCCAAGCATCTGTTTCCCTTTGTATGGCTTCATTATATCATGGTGATTAAAATATTTTACGGAATAGTTTACGGCAAATGAATGTGATAGGTACGATAGCGGTAGTTGTCATAACGAGTTTGTATTACTTCCCTTTTAACTGCTCGTTGTTTCCGTCTGTCAATACAAAACTGATTCTTGCTTCAATCGGGTTGCTGCTGTTTGCATTCAATAGTTCGATGAGGCGCAATGCCGAGGTTGGAGATACTTTTGCAAAAGTATCCGCATGGGCTGCTTTGGTGTCTTTTGTCGGGCTGGTTTCCGTCTTGGTTAATGATTCGGGAGATTATACATACGCCGGCTATATCATATCCGCCTGGGTTTGGATGGGAGGTGCATATACTGTGATTAGATGCATTGAGGCGGTTTATGGCAAAGTGACATTAAGATTGTTGACCAATATATTGGTGCTTGTTTGTGTGTGCCAGTGCATTCTTTCCCAGATTATCAATGTCAATGCATCGGTTGCCGGTTGGGTCGACAGTTTTATGGTGTCGACAGGTTTTATGGGGAAACCTGAAGGTCGTTTGTATGGTATAGGATGTGCGCTTGATGTGGCCGGTCTGAAATTCTGCGTTGTCCTGATGCTTCTCGCCTATTTTGCGATGCACCCATCGCGAAAAATAAATGTTTATTGGGAAACGTCGCTCTATCTCAGCGCATTTGTTATTATAAGCATCTTTGGCTCAATGATAGCGCGAACAACATCGATAGGTGTAATGATCGTGCTGGCTTATTGGATTATTACATCAGTATATAAACGAGAAGCGGAATCGCAAGACCGATACAAATGCTTTTGGCAGGTCGTGTCTGTATCATCGGTATTGCTCATACCTGTAATAGTCTACTTCTACCGGACAAATCCCACTTTCTATGAAAATCTGCGGTTTGGTTTTGAGGGGTTCTTCTCGCTTGTTGAAAATGGTGAGTGGGAAGTACGTTCAAACAGTCAGCTTATGAGTATGTGGATATGGCCGGATAATCCCATGACATGGCTGATAGGTGATGGATACTTCAACAATCCGATAAATTCCAATCCCTATTATATAGGTCCTGCTTCTACCGATTATTATATGGGGACTGATGTCGGTTATTGTCGTTTTATCTTTTATTTCGGTCTTATCGGCTTGTCCGCATTCTGTCTGTATTTTGTCAATTGTGCAAAATGTTGCTCTGCCAATATGCCTCAGTACAAAATAATATTCTGGTTGATTCTTTTGATGAACCTTATAGGCTGGTATAAGGTATCATCGGATATATTCCCTATCTACGCATTGCTATTGCTGCTTGATAAGGAACCGGTAGAATTGCAGACGGAAAAATTGTCTGAGAACCTTGAAAACCCATAAGTTCAATGAAACTTGTTTACTGTCATTGTTCTCTCTATAACCCCGGCGGTATGGAGCGTGTTTTATTGAATAAAGTACGCTGGATATGTGCGCATACCGATTGGGAGGTGCTGATTGTGACTACCGACCAGCAGGGACGCCCTCCGTTCTATCCCTTCCCCGACGCCGTCAGAATGGTGGATTTAGGTATCAACTATTCCGACGACAACGACAAGCGTCCCCTCGGGAAGATTGCCGGATACCTGCGTAAGAGGCGCAGGCACAGGAAGGCGCTCACGGCACTGCTGCAAAGGGAGAAGGCCGATGTTGTGGTGTCGCTCTACCCGTCGGAGTCCTCTTTCATCCCTGATATCAAGGATGGCAGCCGCAAGGTGCTGGAGCTGCATTACTGCAAGTTCTTCCGCCTGCAATACGGGCGCAAGGGGATACTGGGGCTGATAGACCGGTTTCGCACTAAACAGGACGAGCGTATTGTGCGCCGCTTCGACAGGTTCGTGGTGCTGACCCGGGAGGACAGAGGCTATTGGGGCAGTCTGCCCAATATTGAAGTGATACCCAACGCCGCCATGCCCCTGACGGACAGATGCTCTGACGTTTCATACAAACGGATCATCGCCGTAGGACGGCTCGACTACCAGAAAGGCTTCGACCGTCTGATTCAGGCATGGGAGCTGGTGCAGCAAACGAATAAATATGGCGGCTGGCGGCTCGACATCTTCGGACAGGGCGAATGGCACGATATGCTGCAACGGATGATAGACAGGGCCGGACTGCAAGAGACAGCACACATCAACCGTCCCACGACAAGCATAGGCGATGAATACGCCCATAGCTCCATGCTGGTGATGAGCAGCCATTACGAGGGCTTCCCGATGGTGATGATAGAGGCTATGGTCTGCGGGCTTCCGGTGGTTTCCTTTGACTACAAGTGCGGCCCGGGAGACATCATAGAAGACGGTGTGAACGGACTTCTGGTAACTGACGGGGATATTGAAGGTCTTGCCGCCGCGATGACGCGCCTGATGTCGGACGGGGCGTACCGCAGGGAGCTGTCCGCCAACGCCCGCAAGGTGACAGACACCTATTCCGAGGAGGCGGTCATGGCCCGATGGCTCAACCTCTTCACCTCACTGACCGAAAAATGAGAAAGCTGCTTCAAATCAACCCCGTGCTGCGGACCAACACCTCCACAGGGCGCATCATGCAGGAGATAGGCGAGCTTGCCATGCAGAACGGCTGGGAGAGCCACATCGCCTACAGCTACGGGCGTGACGGAATCCTCCCCTGCAAGTCGCACACCATACCCGTGGGCGACAGGTGGAGCGTGGCATGGCACGGCATCGCGACCCGCCTGGCCGACCGCCACGGACTGGCATCGGCAGGCGCCACCCGAAGGTTCATCCGGCGGATAGAGGCGATAAGACCCGACATCATCCATATCCATAACATCCACGGCTATTTCCTGAACTACCGCATCCTGTTCGACTACCTCTCGGGGATTGACACCCCCGTGGTGTGGACGGTGCATGACTGCTGGCTCTACACCGGGCACTGCTTCTATTACTCATACGCCGGATGCGGCAAATGGCAGACCGGATGCGGCGACTGCCCGCAGCGGCGCGAGTTCCCGGCCAGCTGGCTCATCGACCGCTCACAGCGTAACCACACCGACAAGCGCGAAGCCTTCACCTCCGTACCGGCCGGCCGTATGGTCATCGTCCCCGTGTCGGAATGGATAAAGAGTGAAATGGAGCGGTCGTTCCTCCGCGGCTACGACATGCGCGTCATCCACAACGGTATAAACACGGAAACATTCCGATTGTTCAGCGGGGATGACATAAAGGAAAGATACCGTATCGGCGGGAAGCATATCCTGCTCGGCGTGGCCAGCGTGTGGAGCAGGGAGAAAGGGCTTGACGACTTCATCCGTCTGGCCGGGATGCTGAACGAGGACGAAGTAATCGTTCTGGTCGGCGTGGACAGGAACACCCGGAGCCGGCTTCCGAAAAACATCGTAGGAATCGGCCGCACGGAAAACATACACCAGCTGGCGGAGCTGTACTCCGCCGCGACTGCCTTCGTCAACCCCACCTGGCAGGACAATTACCCCACCGTCAACCTGGAGGCCATCGCCTGCGGAACCCCCGTCGTCACCTACCGCACGGGGGGAAGCGTGGAAGCCGTGACGGAGGCGACGGGGCGCATCGTCGGGCAGGGCGACCTGTGCGGAATCATCCGCGCGGTACGCGCCATTGAAAGCAGGGGAAAGGAATCCTTCCGTGAGCCATGCCGTAACTACGCCCTGGCGCACTTCCGGAAAGAGGACCGGTATGCCGACTATCTGAGGCTTTACGACGAGCTTCTCCCCGGAACCGGCAGGTGACGACCGGCCTTCACCGACCCGAACACAAGAAACCCGAAACAAATGAAGATACTCCAACTCGGCAAGTTCCACCCCGTGCGCGGCGGCGTGGAGAAAGTGATGTACGACCTGATGACCGGCCTCTCGGAGCGCGGCGTCGACTGCGACATGCTGTGCGCCCTGTCTCAGGGCGGCTCGCGTACCATACCCGTAAACGCCCACGCCCGGCTCATCGGCTGCCGCACCTGGGCGAAGGTGGCCGCCACGATGATCTCGCCGGCCATGATATTCTCCCTGCGAAAAAGGTGCGGGGAGTACGACATCATCCATGTGCACCATCCCGACCCGATGGCTTGCCTGGCGCTGTTCCTTTCCGGCTACAGGGGCAAGGTGGTGCTGCACTGGCACAGCGACATAGAGAAGCAGAAGACACTGCTCAGACTCTACCGCCCCTTGCAGGAGTGGCTGCTGGGACGCGCCGACCTTATCGTGGGGACGACCCCCGTCTATACGGCGGAATCCCCCTGCCTCGTCCGCGTGCGGCACAAGACCGCCTGTCTGCCCATCGGCGTCGACCCGGTCGTTCCCGACCCGGAAGCTGTTGACGCGCTGCGGAGGAAGTATCCCGGAAAGAAAATCATCTTCTCCTTAGGGCGCCTGGTGGCCTACAAGGGCTACCGCTACCTGATAGAGGCCGCCCGCTACCTGACCGACGACTATGTGGTGCTGATAGGCGGCTCCGGCCCGCTGATGTGCGAGCTGCGGGCTGAAATCGAGACCCGGGGCGTGGAGGACAGGGTGAGGCTGCTCGGCAGGATCCCCGACGGGGAGCTGCCCGCCTATTACGGGGCCTGCGACGTCTTCTGCCTGAGCAGCGTGCAGAAGACGGAGGCTTTCGGCATCGTGCAGATAGAGGCCATGTCGTGCGGCAAGCCCGTGGTGTCCGCCGACATCCCCCATTCGGGCGTCTCGTGGGTGAACAGGCACGGCGTCTCGGGGCTGAACGTGCCGCCGAAGGACGCGCGGGCGCTGGCCGAGGCCGTCATGGCCGTGGCAGGCGACGGGTGGGCATACGCCGGGTTCACCGCCGGAGCGGAGAGGCGCTACCGCGAGACCTTCACACGGGGAAGGATGATAGACAACGTATTAGAGATTTATACCAGACTATGGAAAGAACCAAAATTATCCCAAGTGAAATGATGAAGGACCTGGAGGGCGGTCTATGCTGCCGGAGCGTCATGTCCCCGGCCGCCTGCCGCACCAAGAGGGTGCTGGACGTCATGGCGAGCGTCATCGGCATGGCCGTCTTCTCGCCGCTGTTCCTCATCATCTACATCGCCATCAAGTGGGAGGATGGCGGCAAGGCCATTTTCAGGCAGGAGCGTGTGGGCTATCATGGGGAGACCTTCACGCTGTACAAGTTCCGTTCCATGATCGCCTCGTCGGAGTCCGACGGCCGTCCGGCGCTGTGCAGCGGTGCGGACGACAGGCGGCTGACCTGCGTGGGGCGTTTCCTGCGCGAGCACCATCTGGACGAGCTCCCGCAGCTGTGGAACGTGCTCAAGGGCGAGATGAGCTTCGTCGGCCCGCGTCCCGAGCGCAGGTTCTTCGTTGACAAGATCATGTACATTAACCCCGCCTACGCGCTGCTCTACCAGCTGCGCCCCGGCCTGTTCTCGGCCGCCACGCTCTACAACGGCTACACGGACACGATGGAGAAGATGCTCGAAAGGCTGCGCATGGACCTGGACTACCTGTACAACCGCACGCTGTGGCTCGACACGAAAATCATCTTCCTGACGGTGTTCTCCATACTCACGGGGAAGAAATTCTGAGACAGGATGGAAAGCGACAAAATCAAGCTCATACCGAAGCCGCACCTGAAGCTCCGCAGGATAGGCAGCCGCCACATGATCGTGGAGGCCTCCGACAGCTGCGTGAACCTGACCAACGTGTACAGCCTGAACGGTACCGCCGCCCGGCTCTGGGAGGCGGTCTGCAAGGACGGCTGCCGTACCCCCGGGGAACTGGCGGAGGAGCTGTGCTCGACATACGATGTCGGGTACGGCCGCGCCCTGCGCGACGTGGAGCGCCAGATAGAGGAATGGGAGAAGATGGGGCTGCTTGTCAGGCGGCACACCGATGACTGAACAAACGTACCGGAAGGACAAAGACATCCGCAGGCTCCGCCCGGAGCACCTGCATAAAGATATGACGGATTCATGAATCTTTCCACGGAACACAAGGCACTGTTCAGCCTGCTGCGCGCGGGGCTGTGGGAAAGGGAGGCGGACGACCTGTCCCCCTTCCCGCTCACCGACGCGCAGTGGTGGGAGGTGTACCGCATGTCGGTCCGCCAGACGGTGGCCGGCATCGTCTTCCGCGGGCTGCACCATCTGCCCGAGGAGTACCTGCCCGCCGACGCCCTGATGATACACTGGGTGGCGAAGGCCGACCGCATCGAGCGGAAGAACAGGCGTATGGACGCGGCGCTGCGGCTGCTGCTGCAACTGCTGGGGCGCGAAGGCCTGCATCCCGTGCTGCTGAAGGGCCAGGGCGTCGCCGCCCTCTACGAGCACCCCCTGCTGCGCGAATGCGGCGACATCGACCTCTGTTTCCCCTCGGAGAAGGAGGAGCGCGAGGCCGCGGAGCTGGTGCGCCGTGCCGGATGCCGGACGGAGAGGCACCCTGACGGGAGCGTCTGCTACAGCTGGCAGGGAGTGGAGGTGGAGCACCATACCCGGCTGTTCGACCTTCACAACCCGCTGCTGCGGGGCTACCTATCCTCGCTGGTCGGGAGACACGGCTTCACGGACATCCGCACGGAAGACGGGGCGACACTCCCCGTGCCGGCGCCCCTGCCGGACCTGCTGCTGCTCAACGCCCACCTGCTGAAACACATCATGGGCCACGGCGTCGGCCTGCGGCAGTTCTGCGACATGGCGCGCGCCTACCACGCCCTGCACGGGAGCTACTCCCCCGTGGAGCTGGAGGCCGCCTACAGGCGTACCGGTCTGCTCAGGTGGAGCGCGCAGCTCCACACGTTCCTGACGGAACACCTCGGGCTGCCCCGCGACGTGCTTCCCTACGCCGGCACGGACGCGCGCACATCCCCCCGTCTGCTGCACATCGTGCTGGAGGGGGGCAACTTCGGGCAGTACGGCAAGACCCGGGCCAAGGCCTCCCGTGCCGGCTGGGAGCGGAAGCTGCACACCTTCCTCTCCTTCTGGAGGCACCGCGACTTCTCCGGCGCCTACGCGCGCGAGGAGGCGTTCTGGACCTCGATAAGACTCATAACAGGAAACCTCAGATGAGAAACGAATATTTTTTCAGGGTGGCGGGACTTCTGTTCTCCGTCTCCCTTCCCTCCGGTTGGGACGCGGAGGCGCTGCTGCCCTCCTTCCGCCCGTTCCGGTGCGGCGCGTGCCCGGAGGGGAAACGTATCTTCCGGCTGCTTGCCGCCACGCTGCCCTTTGCCGGCGGCGGAGAGCGCGCGGAGCTGCTGGGCGAGTCGTCCAACGACATGGGGCATGTGCGCCTGCTGCGCACCCCCGACGGCTACCGCACGGAAATCAGCTACGGCCCCTCGGCCGGTGCTGCCGTGCATGTGATGGTCTCGGACCCCGCCTTCGACAACGCCGCAGCCTTCCTGCGGCCGGAGGACCCTTACTTGGGCGAGGCGCTCTCGTCCATGCTACGCATCCTCTACGCGCAGGCCGCGCTCGTCCGCGACGCCGTGTCCGTCCACGCCTCCTGCGTCTCGCTGGAGGGGCGGGGCTACCTGTTCCTCGGCCGGAGCGGTACGGGCAAGAGCACGCACGCACGCCGGTGGATGGAGGCCTTCCCGGGCTGCCGCCTGCTGAACGACGACAACCCCGTGCTGCGGGTGGAGGACGGCACGGTGACCGCTTACGGCACCCCCTGGAGCGGGAAGACACCCTGCTACAGGAACGAATGCGCGCCCGTGGCCGGAATCGTCCGCCTGCAACAGTCCCCGCAGAACCGGTTCACCCCGCTCTGCGGCCCCGAGGCCTTCGCCGCCCTGCTGCCCTCCTGTTCCGCCGTCCGCCGGGACGCGCGGTTGCAGGACGCGCTCCACGACACCCTGGTGCGGGTGGCCGGGCTGGTGCCCGTCGGATGGCTCGAATGCCTGCCCGACCGGGAGGCCGCGCGGCTCTGTCTTGAAGAATTAAACCAAATTATACAGCAATGAAAAGAAAGATCCATTTTTTGATTTTACCGGCGGTCGTATTCCTGCTGTGCTCCTGCGCCTCCTCGAAGAAATTCGTCTATTTGCAGGACATGGAGCCGGGACACGGCTACCCCTGCGATATCAGGTACGAGGCGGTCGTGCATACCGACGACCGTCTGGACATCACCGTGAGCAGCAAGAACCCCGAACTGGCCATACCGTTCAACGTGCACGGCGGCTCCTTCCGCGTGGACGCCGGAGGCTCGGTCACGGAGAACGCCTCGTCCGCCCCCAGGGGCTACCGCGTGGATGTGGACGGCAACATCGACTTCCCCATACTGGGCAAGCTCCATGTAGAGGGGCTGAAGGTGAGCGAGGTGACCTCCCTGATACGCGACCGCATCGTCGCGGGCGGGTACATCAGGGAACCGCTGGTGTCGCTTGAGTTCCTCAACTTCAAGTATTCGGTGCTGGGCGCCGTGGGGCACACCGGCACCTTCTCCGCCGAGGGCGACCGCATCACCCTGCTGGAGGCCGTGGCCCGTGCCGGCGACGTCAGCCCCCGGGGCCGCGTGAACCGCGTGGCGGTCATCCGCGAGGAGGACGGCCAGCGGGTGATGTACATGCACGACCTGCGCAGCAAGGATGTATTCCAGTCGCCCTGCTTCTACCTCCAGCAGAACGACATCGTGTACGTCGAGCCGAAGTACAACAAGCAGGACAGCGGCGACAAGGCATGGAAGGTGTCCACCGGCATCCTCTCGCTCATCTCGGCGGTCTGCACCGTCATCTGGGCAACCAAGTAAACACACAATATTCCGAATCATGCAAAGCAACAGTCAATCCAACAAGAACGAACAGGGCGTCAACCTTGTGGACCTGTCCGTCTACCTGTTGTCGAAATGGAAGTGGTTCGTGCTCTCCGTACTGGTCTTCGGCGGGCTGGCATGGTACCATTACGCCACCTCGCCGCTGGTGTTCTTCCGTTCGGTCACGGTCATCATCAAGGACCCGTCGAACAAGACCTCCACGGCCGGCCTCGACCGTTACGACAACTACATCAATAAGGTGAACGTGGCCAACGAGATATTGCAGTTCCGCTCCAAGCGTCTGATGCGCGAGGTGGTGCAGCGCCTGCACGCCGACGTGGACTACCGCACGGAGAAGGGCCTGCGCACCGACGAGCTTTACAACCTCTCGCCGGTGAGCGTCTCCTTCATCAACGTGATGCCCGAGCGCCGCATCTCCTTCGCCGTGACGCCGCGCGGCGGCAATACCGTGACGCTGTCAGCTTTCGAGGGGCTTCCCGGCGCGAAGGAATCCTACGACGTGCGGCTCAACGACACGCTGAAAGTCGGTGACGAGCGCATCCTTGTGACCGGCACCGACCACTGGGGCAAGTCGTGGACGGGCCGCGAGATACGCGTCACCAAGAACCCGCTGAACGCCGTGGCCGGGCGGTTCCAGGGCAGCATGGGCATCCGGCAGGAGGAGGACGAGTCCTCCATCCTCGTGCTCTCGCTGAAGGACGCCTCGCCCAGGCGCGCCGAGGACGTGCTCAACACGCTGGTCAACGTATATAACGAGGAGGCCATCAACGACAAGAACCAGGTGGCGGTGAACACCTCCGAGTTCATCAACGAGCGGCTCATCATCATCGAGCGCGAGCTGGGCGGCGTGGAGACCGAGCTGGAGTCGTTCAAGCAGCACAACCAGGTGATGGACATCGGCTCGCTGGCCGGACGCTACACGGGTGAGGAGCAGGCCTACAGCGCCGACGCGCAGCAGCAGGAGACCCAGCTCAGGCTGGCGCGGTTCATCAAGGACTACCTCACCGACCCCACCCGGGAGCGCGACCTCATCCCCTCGGGGACGGGCATCAGCGACGCCGGCATCGAGGGGCAGATCAGCCAGTACAACGCCCTGAAGCTCAAGCGCGACAAGCTCATCGACGACAGCAGCGACAGCAACCCCGTGGTGGAGGAGCTGAACAACACCATACACGCCCTGAGGCAGAGCATCATCCGCGCCGTCGACAACATGATCGTCGGCATCAACATGAAGCGCAACGACGCCCGCAGCCGCCAGGCGCAGGCACAGGCGCGCTTCACCACCGTGCCCACCAAGGAGCGCGAGATGCTCTCCATCGAGCGCCAGCAGAAAATCAAGGAGTCGCTCTACATGTTCCTGCTCAACCGGCGCGAGGAGAACGCCCTCTCGCAGGCTATGGCCGACAACAACGCGCGCACCATCGACAGCGTGGACGGACCCGCTGGACCCGTCTCGCCCGTGCGCAACCGCATCCTGCTGCTCGGGGTGCTCGTCGGGCTGGCAGTGCCCGGCGTGGTGTTCCTCATGATACTCTTCATGGACACCCGGGTGCACAGCCGCAGGGACCTCAAAGGAGCGGTCAGCATACCCTTCCTCGGGGAAATCCCACAGGACAGGGAGGCCGCCCGCACGGGCGTCGCCAAGGACGGTGAGGACGGGATGCTCTCCGAGAGCTTCCGCATCCTGCGCACCAACATGGCATTCATGGCCAAGAAGGACAGACCGATGCAGGTCATCACCTTCACCTCGTTCAACGAGGGCGCCGGAAAGACGTTCATCTCCCGCAACCTCGCCATGAGCCTCGTGCTCACGAAGAAGAAGGTGGTGCTGGTGGACCTCGACATCCGCAAGGGCACCCTGAGCCGCCACTTCCACAAGCACCCGGCGGGCGTGACCAACTTCCTGGCCGACAACAGCATCGGCGTGGACGACATCATACATGCCGACCCCGAACACGACAACCTCGACATCATCTCCTCCGGCACCGTGGCGCCCAACCCCGCCGAGCTGCTCATGGACAGCCGCCTGGACGAGCTGGTGGCGGAGCTGCGCCGGCGCTATGACTACATCATCGCCGACAACGTGCCGGTGGGTGTCGTGGCCGACGCCACCATCAGCAACCGCATCAGCGACCTCACCATCTTCGTGGTGCGCGCCGGAAGGCTCGACCGCCGCCAGCTGCCCGACATGGAGGAGCTGTACCGCGAGAACAAGCTCAGCAACATGGCCCTCATCCTCAACGGGGTGGACCCCCGCCACCGTGGATACGGGTACGGATACGGCTATGGGTATGGTTACGGCTATGGATACGGATACGGAAAACACAGGAAAAAGAAATGACATACATTAACTTTTAAACTATAAAGAATATGAACGAGACTAAGAAAACGGATTTGAAATCCTACGAGGCACCCGAGACCAAGAGGACTCAGGTGGAACTGGAAGACAGCCTTTGCAGCGCTTCACAGCCCATTAAGGAAAAACAAACGGCGGAAGTTGAAGTCGACAAATGGGTGTCAGTTGAAAATGATGTGACATTTGAATAAAGGAAAGGAGAAACGACTATGAGAACGATAAAGAATTATGTCAGGGCTGCCCTCCCGATACTGCTGGGCTGCCTGCTGTTCGTGGCCTGTTCCGACGATGATATCGCGGAAAAAGGAGTGAAAGAGGGGCTTCCCGCTTCGCTGACATTCAAGATGGTGGTGCCGGATCTGAACGATGCGGTGGTCACGAGAGCCGGGGTGGAACAGGAAACCGCCCTCAACCAGCTGATGTTCCTCTTCTATAAGAAGTCGGACACTTCTAAACCTGCTTTTGCAAAGGTTATCGACCAGCTGGGCTCCTGGAGAATCGGCAGTGATGGCAATGATAACTCCAACCGTCTCTATACGGTAACCATATCTCCGGGAGAGACCGATCTAAACGATAACGAGCTTATGAGCGGCGAATACTACCTCTACGCGCTGGCCAACTGGGGTAACGGCTTCTGCTCGTATGACGCCGAAGGATACGCCTCCAAGTCGCTGGACGAGCTTAAAAGCGCGATACTTGCCCGTGAGTCCAGTGCCAACGTCCTCGATATCATTAACAATACGCCCATGACCGGCATATACGGCCGCGATGACGGCAGCATCGAGATATACGAGGGTGAAAACTCCTTCGGCAAAACCGATGAAACCCGCGTGCATCTGCGCCGCGCCGTAGCCAAGGTGATTTTCAATATCAGTACAGTAGATGGCATTACCTTCACTCCCGAACGCTACAGCATCTACCACTACTCGCAGTCGTCAACGCTCATGGAGCGCTCTGGCTGGGGAGGAGACCAAGGCACCAAGCCCGGCAATCTGTCCTACGAGGGCAACAACAGCTTCTCCGACTTTGAGGACTTGGCTTTTTCGGACGGCACTCCTAACAGCTTCGAGTTCTATATGCCGGAAAACGTGCAGAGGGCGAAAGACTCCAACTTTACGGATGTCAAGATGCGTGAGAAGCGCGAGAGCGAAACCAACGAGAAGTTCAAGTATGCGCCCGAAAAGAGCACATACATCGTTATCGAAGGCCATTACAACGGCCCGAGAAATGCGTCGTCCGACGAGACCGCCATATACGACGGTGACGTGAAATATACCATCCAGCTGGGAGACTTCGACGCTACCCGTGGCGGCATCGACAACTTCACCATCCGCCGCAATGTGAAGTACACCTACAATGTCAAGGTCAAAGGTGTGAACAACATCATCACCGAGGCTTCTGCCGAGAACTTTGACGCAGAACCGCAACCGGGCGCCGAGGGCGACCTTGTCCGCATGGACGACGGTACCATCAAGCTCGACCTGGATGCCCATTTTGAAAGGGTGTTGCTGAAAATACCTGTCGATGAGTTCAAAAATCCGATGTTCTATGTCAAAACGCCTTACAGCCGTACAACAGATGGCATCAGCGCCGATATGACTGTCGGCGACGACTCCAAGGATTATAAATGGATTCACTTCACGAAGCCACAGTCCGGCGATGTTCTCGACGACCTTACCTTCGGCAAATTCGGCGGCTTGGATGAATCCGTCCGTACCGATGTGCACGGACTGCTGAAAGAAATCAGCAACTTGAATGGCTCTACAAGCGACCGTGACAACACCGGTGAGCACTTCATTATCAAGGATGGAAATTTATACACTACGGCTTATATCGACGAATTTTTCTATACCGAGAATCCCACCGGCGGTAATGCACAGTTAAGTGAATTTGTCAACTATTCCGGCGGGCGTACGATGAACATTTGTACCACAAAGCACATCAGTGCCGACGGCAAGAGTTCCGTTGTGGAGAACACTATCATCTCCTTCTTGCAGGCCTCTATCTGGACCGTTTATCCCACCGACGGCTCTGTCGACAATCCTTTCGGTATCGAGAAAAACAACGAGTGGAATAAGGATGAGACCGGCATGCCGAGAGGCGATGCCATGCCTGACGGCTTAAACAATACCAACGGCTGGAATAACACTAAATTACTGATTAACGAAGAAAACAGCAATAGTAATTACGACCAACAGGCCGGTTGGGTAGTCTCGGTTAATGAAAGCAGCAAAGCCGATGTCAAATTCAATTTCTCCGCTTCTTATAAAAAGTCTTACCTGGCCGCCATGTCACGCAACCGCGACACGAATGATGACGGCAAAATCTCGGACAACGAACTGAAGTGGTATGTGCCTGCCCGAAACCAGTGCATTGCTCTTTGGTTGGGCGATAACAACCTCGGTTCATATCGTCCGTACAATGCCACAAATTTGAAAAATGCAACAAATGTTGACGGTCCGGAAGGCGTTTTATTCACCAGCACGGGAGGTAACTCATCAGTATGGTGGGCTATCGAGGGAGCGTCTTTTGGCGACTATAAATGGGATAATAAAGGTACAATTTCAACAGACAGGGACATGCGTTGCGTCCGAAACCTGAACGATAGCAAATACAGCGAAACACCGACAACGTTCTCTACATGCAGCGGTAAAATAATCACACTATCCAACCTGTCGAGTTCATGTGTCCGTAATTCAATAATGACAGGAGAATACGCGGCAAATCATAAAGAGCGTGAGTATAGTAACACTGTTCCGCTGGCATTTGAGGTGGCTTCAGACGATTTGAATATAACTTCTATTGAAAATTCATATGTACCGGAGATTTCACTTGTCCAAAGTAACGACAATACCTCAGATAATATTACTGCAACAGTGCAAATCAAGATAGTTTCCGGTCGTAAATACTACATGGGAACATCGAATAGCCTTAGTAAAGCTACAGAAATATCCGAATCCAACGCAAGCACAGACGGTACATACTGGACATTTAGAGGAACAGTAAAAGGTATTATTAGTTGGGGGCAGTGGAATACCACTCAGTATTTATACATAATTGCCGACAACGGCAATTATGTGACACTCGAAAGTGATAGGAATTATTCTTGGAGCGACGGTAAATATAAATACTTGGTCAAAAACGGCGGTTCCACCGTTATTGATTCCAATAAAGGTGGAACTAAGTCTGAATTTACCCGGGATGAGATAAAGGCCTTGGTCAACCTCGCCGCCGCCAACTATACGCAGGATGCCGACGGCAAGGACAAAGGACAGTGGCGCGTGCCCAACCAGCGCGAGCTGGCCTTGATGCTGGGATATTGGAGCGAGCTGGGTATGCCTACGAACGGCATATATTATGCGTCGGGTACATTCTTTACCGCGACAAAAGCAGAAAAGCCGAATCCATTTTTGGTAGTTCCCGAAACAAATCCATATATGTCCCTCTATAAGGAATATAGCGGAGATTTCAGAATCCGTCCTGTCCGCGACGTGGAACCGTCCGCTTCACCGCAGGCCACCCATGACTCATCCTACCGTCCCGGCGGTTCGATAATCAAATAATAAACAATCAGATACTATTTTATGAAAATCAAGATAACGATTTTGCTGTCGGGCTTGCTTGCCGCGGCCGCATTCTCGGGTTGTACGGCGGAGGGCGACATGCCCTCCGCACAACCCCTGACGGCAATCCGGGCGGTCAACACCGGACTCTCCGGTGTCTCCTCCTGGTCGCAGGTGGGCGGTATCGCCGACGACGGCAGCCTTGTGATGCAATGGAGTCCGGGGGACAGGATAGGCGTATTCGGCGCATCGCAGTCCAATGTATGCTTCACATCCGCCAATGAGACTGCCGCCGACGAGACAACCTTCTCCTACTCCGGCACTTTCTCCGGCACCCCGTCGACAGCCTATTACCCCTATACGGAGGGTGCGGCCGACGCTGCGGCCGTTCCTGTGAATATCCCCGCCGTGCAGACCTACTCCGATGTCACTTCGGTGGCCGCTTACGACTTCAAGGCGTCCTCGTCGGCCGAACGGCAGTCCGACGGTTCCTACCGCATGCGTTTCCGTTCGATGGTCACGCTGTTGCGCCTGCAAATCGACCTTTCCGCAGTCAGCGGGCTGGCCGCCGACGAGACGCTGCTGTCGATACGGATGACAGCCGGCACGGGCAGCCTGTCGGGAGCCTTCACCTGCGACCTGAACAACCCTGACGCAGGCCTGACACCGGTTGATGCCGCCGCCACGCTGACGGTCGACATGGCAGGGCGGCCCGCCCTGTCCCGTCAGGTGACGGCATACGCCGTGGCAGCTCCCGGATGCACCGTGGGCACCAAGCTCGACTTCGTCATCACCACCGACCGGCATGTCGCGACCTTCACCGCCACGCTGCTTGGCACGATGGAGGGAGGCGCGTTCTACGATGTCCCGCTCAACGCCACGGTGCTCGCCAACAACGGTGCCGTCATCAAGGATGTTGACGAACCCGATGAACCGGCCGAGGAGACCGCCAACTGCTACATGATAACCACCGCCGGCGAGCACTCGTTCTACGCCCGTCAGATAGGCAACGGCGACAAGGGCATCATCCCCGGCGCCGGCTTCCATGTCACCTCGTCGAAGATAAATCCGAAGTCCGCCAAAGTGCTGTGGCAGGATACGCAGGGCTTCATCGACGAGGGCAGCGTCCGCCTTGCCGACGACGGACGGGTGTACTACACCGCCACCGGGAACACGGGCAACGCCCTGATTGCCGTCTACAGCGGCGACGGATGCACGGGCGACATCCTGTGGAGCTGGCACATCTGGGGCACCGGCGACACGCTGCCGCACGATAATGTCATCACCACGAAGTCCGGCAGCTCGTTCACCATCATGGACCGTAACCTCGGCGCATTTCTCAGTACCGAAGATGAACGCTTGCAGACCGTCCGTACCGACGAAGCGGAACGCAAGGTATGCAGCTATATGCTCTACCAGTGGGGACGCAAAGACCCGATTCCCAACAGCGATGTCTATTATGTGGATGGCGTGGCGACGGATATCGCCTCTTCCTATCCCGTGTGGCAGCCCGCCACCCTGACCGAAGCCACCATTGCCGCATCGGTGCTTCGCCCCGGCTATATCATCAACAAGCCGGCCGTAGGCGACTGTTCGAGCTGGCTGGGCGAGGACAACCGGCTCCTGTGGGGCGACTCCTCACAAAAGACCGTCACCGATGGAGGATGGACGGATGTCAAGACCATCTACGACCCCTCTCCTGTAGGCTATCGTGTGGCGAACAGCGCCACTTTCACCCGTTTCATCACGCCGGACAGAACCGATATCCAAATGAAAGGAGTCACCGGATTTCGCACGATAGACGGTGTGACGGTCCCGAATCTTACTTATGACTACATCCAATGTATTGTAAGCACGGAGATGTCCGGCACTACGGAACGCTGGCTACCCAAGGGTATCCACCGGAACCGCATCGGATTCGCCTGCAATACCTCCGACAACAAGAGTAAGATCTTCGGTTACGGCATCTACTTCCGGCAGACCGAGGACGATACCGAAGGCGGATATTATCCTATGGGCGGATGCAGGTTCCCCAATCCGTCCGGTAAGCGCAGCGACTATGCCCTGAACTCCTACCTTTGGCTCAGTACAAGCGACATCAATGACTACAGTGCCATGTCGATGCATCTTTATCATTTCTATTGGCTTACCGGTTCGGGTAATTATACCGAGCCTGACAAAGGACTGTCGGGAACGGGGTATAATGCCGGAGTCGTCGGTACGGTCAAGACGAAGTATTCGTCGTACAATCTTAATGCCTACGGCGTGCGTTGCGTGCGCGACGGTTCCACCTCCGGCTCCACCGGGGGCAATTCCTACGACAGCAGCTACACCGACAAGGGCGTGGGCTTCGGCGTGGAATAGGAACGCATCGACATTACTTACAGATCTTTAAAAAGACATGAGAATACAGAAATACTCCTCCGGCTGCCTGTTGTCGGCGCTCATCACCGTTCTTGCGGCGGGGTGTGCCGACACCGATGTGCTGTCCGGGGGAAAAGAACGGATTGAGATAACGGCGGAAACAGCCCCATGCTCACAGGCCGGTTCGCGCTCGCAAATCGACGAGGCCGGCTCCACCGCCGGTGTCACCGGCATCCTCTGGTCGGTCGACGACCAAATCGGCGTGTTCGGCAAGTCGACCGTCAACGCCCCGTTCGAGGGAACCCATACCGAACCCGCCGCCACCGCCACCTTCACCGGTGAGGTGACATCGGGCGACACGCCGCTCCATGCCTATTATCCCTACCGGGAAGATGCCACGGATGCGGCGGCCATACCCGTGACAGTCGCCGTCGAACAATACTGGACCGGTGCGGCCTCCATTTCCGACAACGACATCAAGGCAAGTTCCACGGTGACACGGCGCGGCGACTCGTGGCACTTCGCTTTCCGCCCTATGGTGGCCATGCTCCGCTTCGAGGTGGACGCCTCGGGCGTGGATGGCGTCAGCACCGACGAGCGTCTGGTGAGCATTCATGTGGAAGAGCCGGAGGAGAGCGACGGAAAGGCCGAGCCTTGGGCCGGTGAGTTCACCATGAACCTGACCGACCTCGACGCGGGGCTTGCTCCCGTGGATGGCGAGGCTGTTACCGGTCTGGCAGTGAACCTGACCGACGAGCCCGCGCTTACCGGCAAGGTGGAAGCCTATGCCTGCATCGCCCCCGTGATAAGGAGCGGACAGGTATTGCAGATACATCTTGCCACGGACAAGCACCGGATAAGTTTCAGGGTGACGGCCCGGCAGGACCTCGCGGCGGGAGGCTGCTATGACATCCCGCTTCACCTCGCCGCCGCCACGGTGGAGGAGAACGGCCTGACGATAGAGGACATCACCGCCGGTGAAGAGCCGGAAATCCTCTCGTTCGGCTTTGAGGCCGCCCGCAACAAGGGCAAGATCCTGGCAAGGGAGGCCTACTACGACGGCAGCAAAACCACGGTGAGAAGCGTGACGGGGCAGGAACTGACCGTCACCACCGAAGAGGGTAATCCCCAAGGCGAGATAAGCGGGTGCATACCCTATCTCTATGACTTCACCTTAGTGCCGACCTTCACCGTGACCGAAGGAGCCACTGTGACGGTGGACGGTGCGGAGCAGACCAGCGGCGTGAGCGCGCAGGATTTCAGGTCGCCCGTGACCTATACGGTGACAGCGGGAGGCATGAGCCGCGACTATGTGGTGACGGTGACCAACACGGGCCTTCCCGTGGTGGTGATGACCGGCAACTCCGGCGGCTCGGTGCAGTTCCTCGACATGACGGTGCCCGCCAAGAGTGCCGACTTCACCGAGACCGACCGCATCGCCATCTACGAGAACGGCGTCGCTTCGCTGGCGGAAATGAACTGCGGCTTCCGCCTGCGCGGAAACTCGACGAGCAACTTCCCCAAGAAGCCCCTTGCCATCAAGCTGGCATCGAAGACGGAAGTCCTCGGAATGAAGAAGCACAAGCGCTGGTGCCTGCTGGCCAACTGGATAGACCGCTCGCTGATGCGCAACGGCGTGGCCTTCGACATCGCCGACAAGGTGCGCGCGGCTTTCAGCGGCACGGACGCTCCCGGCCTGCCCTGGCAACCGCACGGCAAGAGCGTGGAGCTGGTGCTCAACGGCGTGCATGTGGGCAACTACTTCCTGTGCGAGCAGATAAAGATAGACAAGAACCGTCTGGCCATACAGGACGGTTTCGAGGATGTTGTGAAAGATGGGGGAACCGCCACCACCGCCAATTGCGGCTACCTGCTGGAGTTCGACGACAACTACGACGAGTACAATAAGTTCCGTACCTCGTACTGCAACCTGCCCTGCCAGAGCAAGGACGTGATAACCGACAATACGATATGGAACTATGTGAAGAACTGGGTACAGGACATCGAAACCAAGCTGCATGATGGGAACTATACGGGTGCCTACGAGAAACTCGACATCAACTCGGTGGCCGACTACTGGATAGTGCAGGAGCTGACGATGAACAACGAGTACCGCCACCCCAAGAGCGTGTACATGTACAAGGACGGAACCGGCAAGCTCTGCGCCGGACCCGTGTGGGACTTCGACTACCAGACCTTCCCCAACATCGAGAACATCAATGCGATCAACCGCGGCTACGGTCACAGCAATTTGAGTTTCGGTACAAACACGCTGCTCTACACGCAGTACAGCTACACCGGGGACAACGATGGCGACGCGCCCTACATGTGGTATCCGCAGCTGTTTGGTGACGCCACGTTCAGGGCCACAGTCAAGAGCCGCTGGCAGACGCTTTATCCCGTATTGCAGGGCGTGACCGCCACCATCGACAGGCTGGGTGAGGCCAACAGGCTCTCCGACACTTACAACCAGCGGATATGGCCGATAGAGTCGCGGGAGCGTACCGGATACGGCTGGTACATCGACTTCAGCGGCGACGAGCGTCTGGACTATGACAAGGTCATAGAGAACATGAAGGCCTGCTATACCGAGCGTCTGAACAACATGAATACCGCCATCAACGGTTTGAAATAACAATTATATTGGAATTCAACTATTTAACAATTAACAGATATGAATAAGAGAAACATTTTAACTGCCGTATGTGCCCTGGCTCTCTGTCCGGCCTTCGCACAGACCTCCGAAGCAGTGGAGGAAAAGGTGGAGTACAGTACGGACAAGTACAAAGTGGAGACCAACCGTTTCTGGGACAACTGGTTCATCAGCGCGGGTGCCGGTGCCCAGATCTATTTCGGCGACCACGACAAGCAGCAGTCATTCGGCAAGCGTCTGGCGCCGGCACTGGATGTGGCCGTGGGCAAATGGTTCACTCCCGGAATCGGTGTACGCCTCATGTACAGCGGCCTGAAGAGCAGGGGCGCCACCAAGCACCCGGGCGGTAACGAGGACTCGGCACATGGCAACGGCACCCCCGTGAAAGGCGGCGGCGCCCCCCACTGGCTGGAGGAGTCGGAATACAACATGGGCAACCTCCATGCCGACGTGCTGTTCAATCTCTCCAACCTGCTCTGCGGCTACAACCCCAATCGTGTGTGGAATTGCAGCCCGTATGCCGGTCTCGGCTGGGCACGCGTGTACGATTCGCCTTCCGCCAAGGAGGTGAGCGCCAATGTCGGTGTCTTCAACAGCTTCCGCCTCTCCGACGCGCTTGACCTGAACCTCGACGTGCGCGGCATGTTCGTCAACGACCGTTTCGACGGCGAGGGCGGCGGACGTTTCGGCGAGGGCAACCTCTCCGCCACCATCGGCCTGACCTACAAGTTCAAGAACCGCGGCTGGGGCCGCAGCAAGACCGTCACCCGATATGTCTACAACTACGGTGACTTGGAGAGCATGCGCTCGAAGCTGAACGACATGAGCGCCGAGAACGAGCGTCTGAAGAAGGCCCTTGCCGACGGTGACAGGCAGAAGGCACAGACCATCGTGAAGAAGATTGCCGCCGCCAACCTCGTCATCTTCCAGATCAACAAGACGAAACTGAGCAACGAGGCGCGCGCCAACCTGGGACTGCTGGCCGAAATCATCAAGTCGGGCGACCCGGATGCCGTATATACCATCACCGGCTATGCCGACGCGGGCACGGGTAACCGCAAGGGCAACGAGCGCCTGAGCAAGGAACGTGCCGAGAACGTATATGACTGTCTGGTGAACGAGTTCGGTGTCAGCGAGAAACAGCTCCGCATCGACTACAAGGGCGGCGTGGAGAACATGTTCTACAACGACCCGCGTCTGAGCCGTGCGGTTATCACACGCGGCGAATAATGACATCCCGCCTTTCCCTGTAAAATCCTGCCGGTTTCCGGCCGCCCGTCACGGCGCCGGATTTCGGGCAGGCCGGCTATTTCCGCTTTCCGGCCGGAAAACAGACATAGCCGGGAAACAGTAAAGGAATGTTGGTACCCTGTGCCCTTTGCGAAAAGCGCACGGGTCATCCGTGTCCCTCCTGCGGATGAATCCGGCGGGACGGACATGAAGATGAGAGAGCCTCCCCGCCCTTTGTGAAAAGCGCGGGGGATGTAAGGAAGGCGGAGGAGTCCGTCTTCCTTACATTTTCACTGCCGGACGATACAGGGATAACCGGATACGGATACGATGCTGCCGGACACCGGCCCGAAAAGATGTGGAAAGACAAGTTAAGATGCCCCCTGGCGGATTTCTACCACAGCCGTGGAATGTGAGATTTCCGGCTGTACGCACTGAATCCGCCTGTTTGTTTTGTCTGGATTTTCTTCCCGATTAAGCGTAACCGGGAAGGAAATCTTCTTGTCTACGGCCCGTACCCGGGCCGCATAATCCCATGACACAGGAAGAGAAAGTGACATTGCCCAACGACATGCTGCTTGCCGATGTCGTTTCCCTGCTTTCCTCCGGGCATACGGTGACACTGCGTGCCAAGGGGGACAGCATGTTCCCCTTCATCGTGGGCGGCCGTGACTGCGTGGTCCTGCAAAGAAGCCGGAGCGTGCGTGTGGACGACATCGTGCTGGCCCGCCTGCCCGGAAGGGGCTATGTGCTGCACCGTGTCTACGGTACGGCGGCTGACGCCTTCGTCCTCATGGGGGACGGAAACGTATGCGGCACGGAGCTGTGCCGGGCGGAGGACGTGTGCGCCACGGTAGTGAAAATCATACGCGACGGGCGGTATGTGGTCTGCCGCTCTCCGCAGGAGATGCGGAGGGTACGCCTCTGGAAGGGGCTGCTGCCCGTCCGCAGGTACATTCTGGCCCTGTGCCGCCGTTGGAGGCGTTGGAGGCGCGGGAAAGGGAACACAGGGAAATGAAAAGAAATATGAGTACGAACGACTGCATAAGGTGGCTGTGGCGTGTGTCGGGCGGATACCGCCTGCCTGTCATGGCCCGGAGCCTGACGGGGATTGCCCATGCCGGGGTATCCCTGTTCTCGGTGTGGGTGTCGAAATGCCTTATCGACGCGGCCACGGGACGAGGCGGCGGCGACATGGACCTGCTTGTCGCGCTGCTGGTGGCGTGCCTGGCGGTAAGGCCGCTGCTGTCGGCGGCCGGCACGCGGCTGGGCAGCCGCACGGAAATCCGTTTCCGCAACGGGCTGAACAGCGCCCTCTTTGAACGGCAGATGGAAAGCCGCCTGACCGGGCGCGAGGCATTGCATACGGGCGACATCCTCAACCGGATGGTCGAGGACACGGCCTCCGTCACCGACACGCTGTGCCGAGGCATTCCCGCTGTCACGGTACTGTCGGTACAGCTGGCCGGTGCGCTCTGGCTTCTCGCATCCATGTCCGTGGGTCTGGCCTGCACCGTCGTGTTCATCATGCCGGCGGCCCTGCTGCTCAGCAAGGCCTATATGCGCAGGATGAGGGCGTTCTCCGGCCGTATCCGCACGGCCGAGGGCCGCATACAGAGCCACATGCAGGAATACCTGCAACACCGCATACTGGTCCGCACGCTGGAATTCACGCCTCGGGCAGTCGGCAGGCTGCTCCTCTTGCAGTCCGGCCTGCGGGAGGAGGTCATGCGGCGTGCGGACTATTCGGCGTTCTCCCGCGCGGTGGTGCTGGCCGGTTTCGCGGCGGGCTACGCCACGGCCTTCCTTTGGGGGGTGTACGGCCTGCGCGACGGTACGGTGACCTTCGGCGTGATGACCGCCTTCCTGCAACTGGTCTCGCAGATACAGGGTCCTATGGTCGACCTCAGCCGGCAGATACCCGCGTTCATCCGTACCGTCACCTCGGCGGAACGGTTGGCCGAGCTTGCCGCCGTTCCCGTGGAACAGCGGGGAGCACCGGTCCGTCTGGACGGTGTGCCGGGTGTCCGCATGACGCACCTGAGCTTCGCCTATCCCGGGGGCAACCGCAAGGTGCTGGACGATTTCAGCCATGACTTTGCCCCGGGCAGCCTGACCGCTGTCGTCGGAGAGACGGGGGCCGGCAAGAGCACCCTCATAAGGCTGGTGCTGGCCCTGCTGTCGCCGGACGCCGGACAGGTGACGCTCTACGACAAGGAAAGGGATACCGCCGTATCACCGCTCACGCGGTGCAACCTCTCCTATGTGCCCCAGGGCAACACGCTTGTCAGCGGCAGCATACGCGACAACCTCCTGATGGGTAATCCCGACGCGACCGACGGGGAGCTGCGTGCGGCCCTTCATGCGGCCGCCGCCGACTTTGTGTACACCCTGCCCGACAGCATGGACACCCTTTGCGGTGAACAGGGCGCCGGTCTCAGCGAGGGGCAGGCGCAACGCATATCCATAGCCCGTGCCCTGCTCCGTCCCGGCAGGGTACTGCTGCTGGACGAGCCGACCTCCTCGCTGGACGGGGAGACGGAACGCCTCCTGCTGGAACGCCTCTCCGGGCAGGTGCGCGACAGGACGGTCATCCTTGTGACACACCGCGAGACAGCCGCCGCGCTGTGCGGTTCATCCGTACATGTCCGAAAGATACCCGGCCCGTCATCACGGCCCGTAACATCAACGGAACAGGAACACGATGGGAAAGAAGACTGAAAGCCGGAAGCACGGCATGAGAACCCCAAGCCCTGAGACGGAGGAGAAGTACCGCGAGGCTATCGAGCTGTACCGCACGACCGGCCTGCCGGTGAGGGAAATCTGCGCCCGCACGGGCGTACCGTTCACAGTGTTCCGCTCTTTCCTCCATTCCTGCCACCGCGAGCTGATGTTCGCCCGCTACGGCATGGAGGTTGCGCCCGAAGAGGCGGCGGCGACCCGACTGCGCAAGCGTTCCGGCCAGACCGCCGCCTCCCGCGCCAAGTACGGGGAGGCCATCCGCGCCTGCGACGACATCGCCTACATCGAGTACAACGTCTCGCAGATAGCCTACATGTTCCACCTGGACCCCTCCGGTCTGGGCAGCCAGTTGCGGAACCACTATCCCGAAATCATCGAGCGGCGCGAGCGGGAACGCCACAGGCTGGGCATGAACGACAACCAGCACCGGGGTGTCAAGCCCTGGTGCAAGGAGCAGTATGCCGAAGCGGTGGAACACCTACGCACCACCGACGACACCATACGCCGCACCGCCGACCTCTACGGCCTATCGTATTCCGGACTTCGGGAGCACCTGCTGTTCTACCACAAGGACCTCGTGCGCAAGCGTGCCGACAAGCGCGAGCGGGCGAAGTCGGGGGCCAAGGTGCGGGGCGCGCTGACGGGCAACGGCTCCCGCCACGAGCCGAAGGCCGGACAGACGGAGAAGTACCGCGAGGCCCTGCGGCTCTACTGCGACACCGCCCTGACGCACCGTCAGATAGCGGAGGCTACGGGCATCACCGTGACCGGCCTGCGCAACCACCTGCGGATATGGAACCGCAGGCTGATCGTGGAGCACTGCGGGTACGAGTGCCGCGAGGGGGAGGCCGTCGACCTCTCCCGCACGAAGCAGTACCTGAAATCCACCGCCGCGAAGTATGCCGGCGCCATAGCCTGCCTGAAAGAGACCGGACGCCCCACTGCGGAGGTGGCCCGGGAGTTCGGGCTGCATCCCGAGACGTTCCGCGAGTATGTGCGGGAGCATGAGCCGGAGCTTGCCGCCCGTCTGGGCATGACGCGGCTGGCGGACGGCCGTCAGGTCCTCGCCCGCAGCATGGAGAAATACGGCGAGGCGGTACGCCTGTACGAGACGACCACCGAGCCGCTCCGCTCCATCGCCGACCGGCTGGGGTTGCAGTACAACAGCGTAGGAGGCTTCGTGCGCCGCAGCCGTCCCGACGCCATAGAGGCGCACAACCGGCTGGTGGAACGGGAGGAGGCCCTGCGGAAAGAGAAGGAGCAGGCGGAATCCGCCGCCCTCGCCCTGCAAAGGGAGGCCGAGGAAAAGGAGCGCATCCTGAGCGCCTTGCGGCAGACCGGCGGCAACAAGCGCAAGGCCGCCAAGCTGCTGGGATTCTGCAAGTCCACCCTCTACAACAAGCTGAACGCCCTCGGGCTGAACGACACCGGCGACACATAGGCGAAAACCTGCGACAGAACGGCTCCACCCGCATCCGGACATTGTGATGTAAACTCATAAAAGGATATAATCTATGCAAATCATATTATTATCCGGCGGCTCGGGCAAACGCCTGTGGCCGCTTTCCAATAATACACGTTCCAAACAATTCATCAAGCTGCTGACCGCGCCTGACGGCTCGAAAGAGTCGATGGTGCAACGTGTGGTGCGGCAATTACGGGAAGCCGGTATCTGCGATCCGATTACCGTGGCAACGAGCCGGTCGCAGCGGGACGTCGTCATCAACCAGCTTGGCGACGGGATTCCCGTAGTTACGGAACCGGAGCGCCGGGATACTTTCCCTGCTATCGCTCTTGCAAGCTCGTATTTGGCCTGCGAACGGAAATGCTCCGCAGATGAAGTTGTAATCGTCATGCCCTGCGACCCTTATACGGAAGCCGGTTATTTCGAAACGATCCGCAGGATGGCGGAAGCCGTGAAGAACGATGCGGCCGAACTGGTGCTGATGGGTATCCGCCCGACTTATCCGTCAGCCCAATACGGGTATGTTGTACCGGTGCCCGGCAATGACGAGTCCGGAATATACCGGGTTTCCCGTTTCACCGAGAAGCCGGATGTGCCGACGGCCGGGAGATTGATTTCCGAGGGTGCATTCTGGAACGGAGGGGTATTCGCTTTCCGGTTGGGGTATATGACGGATATCGTGGCCCGGTACATCAGAGCCGGCACGTTTGCGGAAATCCGTTCCCGTTACGGGGAGTTCCCGAAAATCAGTTTCGACTACGAGGTCGCCGAGAAGGCGCAGTCGGTCGCAGTCGTGCCTTTTGCAGGAGAGTGGAAAGACCTCGGCACATGGAACACGCTGACTGATGAACTGTCGGAACACACTATCGGCAATGTCGTTATGGATGATGAATCCGGGAATACGCATGTCATCAACGAACTCAAACTGCCAATCATGTGCATCGGTGCACGGAATCTGGTTGTTGCGGCATCGAACGACGGAATCCTGATTTCGGACAAGGGCAAGAGCGAAAACATCATGGCTTATGCCGACCGCCTGCAACGTCGGCCGATGTTCGAGGAGCGTCGCTGGGGCGAATACAAGGTGGTCGATACAGTTGAGTTCCCCGACGGTTACAAATCCCTTACCAAGCAACTGAAAATCAAATCCGGCAAGTGTATCAGCTATCAGGTACACCGCCATCGCGATGAAGTATGGACATTCATAGACGGTGAGGGTATGCTGGTACTCGACGGTGTCATGTCGGTTGTCGGCAGAGGTGATACGGTTACAATCAATAAAGGTGTCAGACATACGATAAAGGCCGTCTCCGACCTGACCTTTATCGAGGTGCAGTCCGGTGATCTGCTTGTCGAAGAGGATATCGAACGGTTCGACTGGGACTGGTGATTGCATTTGTTCATTCAGGTTTTAGTATGTTATATATTTTAGGAATAGTACTTCTTGTCTTGACGGCACTTTCGGGATTGACGATTCTCATTCAAGGATACATGCCCGAAGATGAAGATAACAATACCACTTACATAGTAGTATTGATGATTGCATCCGGATTATTCGGAGCATTTATGACTTGCTTGGACAAACATTCCAATGTCGGCATCATCTGGCTCTCATATATCCTTGTGCTGCTTGGGGTGTTGGCCCTCATCTCGCTGTTTGTCGTGTATATTATCGGAAAGGATTGCGACCCGGTCAAGTTTTGGGGATTGATGTTCTGGACATTGTCAATCGGTCTGTTGGCCCAGTGGTGGCTCCATGCGTATGATGGGTACATATTGGAATTTCTCGATATTCTTTGATTAAAGCGAACTGATAGCCATATACGATTCCCAAAAAACTTCCTCTCGATTACTCCATCCGATGCTTTAAACCGTCCTTGGTAAAATCGAAGAGATCATCTCGCGGGAGCACGGGACTATTCGGGGAATGTCCGATGAGGGTGTCACAATGCCCGAATAGGAAGTTTACCCCTGCTACAACTATCTGTGGCAGGGGTAATTTCTTTGAAAAGGGAGTCCCGGCACATCCCCATTTGTGTGTAAGCGGTCATTTTAGACTGTGTCGGTCTGGCACATTCAGACACCTCCGGGGTCCGTCCGTTCCCAAAATTGGATTCTTCCCCTCATTTCATTGACGTTGCACGAAATCTCGCTTTTTTTACTATCTTTGCATGTGTTCAACCATTTGCGGCAATATATCTATAAAAATTTGTTGCTGTTACTTCTCTGTTACTCGTTGTCGCAAATTTAATTTTAATCCACTGATATACAGAGCAATAGTGTTTTATATTCGTTAATCGTCCACCATCTCACGCCAGCCCGGTCGGGATAGACGCTCACTATCCTCGGAATGTCGAAGCTCTGGATATCCACGTCCAAGTCGGCAAGAGGGTCGATGATGCCGTCATGCGTCAGGGCTTGCTCTTGGAGTTTTTTTTTAACACCTCGTCCATCGTGGAGAGATATACCTGATGTCGCATGGCAAGATAGTTGAGAAAGTCGGCAATGAGCAGGTTCTGCACCTTAGTCGCCAAAGGCATACAGCGGTTGCCGATGCCCAAGGGATTAGCCATGCTCGGCATGGTCTCGTAGAAATAATGCTTGCTCGCTCCCAACGAGAAGATGTTTCTCAACGACTGCTCCGTATGTTCGGGCAGAGAGTATGCTCCTTGTTGAAGGTCCTCGAAGTAGGAGGGAAGGAAGCGGAGCATCAATGCCTCTATCTCCTGACGGTCGGTGTCGTAGGGTGAAGGGATGTTCATGTCCAGTTCATTGATGCCCATTTGGGAATTGTGCTCCAATGCCTTGATATTGCCGTAGAGCATGGTGAGGAACTCCAACGGATTGATTTCCTCTCCGTCAAACCTCACCTCCATGTGCAGCAGGTCGCCACTGATGGCGATGGTCTGACCGGCCTTGACGCTTTGGGAGAAGTTGGCGAAGACATTGGAGAGATGCCTGTAAGTCACTTCGTATTTGCCGTAGCGGATGGTCTGGTAGATGCCATGCTCCGCGTCCGACCCAATGGCAGAGACGGTTCCCGTTGCCACCGCCGACAGCAGGTAATGGTTCACTGAGAAGTCTATGCCGTGATGGAAGAATGTTTCTCCCGTCACGGGATTTTTCTGCTCTCCGTAACCCAAGGACATCTGCACGTCCTGCTTTATAGGCTCCTCAAACGGCATACAGTAGCCGCTCGATGAGCGCAGTATCATTTCTTCTGTATATCTCATATCACTGTATATTGGTTATCGTTTCATCCCTCTGCTTTGGGTCTCTGCTTCTTTCATGTTCTGCCCATGTGAAGACGTACCGCCTCTGTTAGGCAGAGTTTGCGCCACCTTAGAATTGTTCCCGATGATCATCGCTCCAAGCAGGGCACCCGCAATCTTGCTCATCCAACCAAAGCGTCCGAATACCATGAAGGCGGCAGCCACCAGTCCGACGATGCTCATACCCGACACGTTGCCCTTGCCGATATTGCCAAAGAGATTGCCTATCATGTCGCATCCTACGCCTCCGAACATATTCCTAAAGAAATCACTGATGCCGCTGAACTGGGTGTCCATCTTTCCGGCTACAGTGTTCACCGCATCAACGGCTTCACCAGCCTTGCCCGTCAGACGTTGCACATCGTTGGCGGTTTGTGCCACCGCTTCCGTGGCATTCTCGCCGATGACAGCATCACCTACGATGCGTGCCACGCTCTTGTCTGTGGTCAGCTTCTCCCATGTCACATAGCCTGCGGCACTACCCACTGCGGCCGTCTGCATAGCCTTGCCGGCTCCCATAAGGGTGCGTTGCGGGTGGAGTGCCGCACTGCCTAAGGTCTTTCCAGTTACTCCGATGACATGGCCAGTACCTCGTGCCGCCTTGCCACCATATTTCAATAATGAACTCCAAAATCCCATATCTTATCGTTTTTTAATCACGGTTTGACTTCGTCTTCTTCTGTCACGACTCGGCATAGCTCGAACAAGTTCGGCTCTGCTCTCGCTGCTCCATCAGTTTACGTTCTTGCCCACCTGCTTCCACCGCCTCTTGGCAGCCGCTGCTATCTCGGCTTTGTTCGCTTTGGTGGGTCTTGCCCCTTCGTCTATCTCCATCCAAACATCGCCCATGGTGGTGTATTTCACCGCCCTCGTCAGTCGCTTCAACTGCTTGTTCATCTTCTTCAGTTTGGGTCGGATGCCGAAGACTATCTCCACACGCTCCTTCTCGGTCATCTTGTTGCCCGACAGGCATACCGTGCGTATGTCATTAACTATCTCGATGCTGTTCATAATCAGCTCGCGGTATATCTTGTTGCGCTTGGCTGACAGGGCTACGGCAAGTCCGTTGGCAGGATGGGCATCCAACTGCGCCACCAATCCACCCATATTGTCCACCAACTGACCTATCTCGTGATAGAAACCATATATCTGTGCGGCATAGCTGACGATGGAACGGAAGGAGTCCAGATAGTTGTTGAACTCCCGCTGCAGGTCGGTAGTGGCTTCCACTTCCTCCTTGGTCCAGATATGGCCGGTGGATTGTAGCAGCATCACTTTCTCCTGATTCTTCAGTTCTTTCTCCGCCTTGTTGGTGTACATCAGAATCATCCCCGCAAGAGTCGGGTCGTTCTGCGCCCGCACTCCTGCAAAAGATGATATAAACATAAAAATGGCAATTGATATGAAATACTTCATGACTGATTCCTTTATCGTTAATCACTGATGGTCATACGTCCTGCTCTGCGCCATCTGCTAAGGGCTTGGGTGGCTATCTCTCCATTGCTTCGGTCTATCATCCCTGCCGTCACGCCGTTCCACACATCGGTCATGGTGTAATATCGTATAGACAGATAAAGACGATGCAGCTTCTTGCTGAAGGCACTCAGCTTGTCGTTCAGTGCCCACAGCGTCTTGCTCCTTTCCGCACCAGTCAGCATGTTCTCTTTGCCTCCTTTGGCGACTGCATCTTTCAGCAGTGTGAAGACGGACACCAATTCCGTGGCGGTCTCCATATACAGGTTGTTCATCGAGAGGGTGGCAACGATGCCTTGCGGATTATTGTTGATGGCCTTGCGCATCTTACACAAGGTGATGAATATCTTCACTCCATCGTCGTACAGATAGGTACAGGCTTTGAGGGAAGAGGCATAACCACTGGCGGTTTTCAGATAACTGTTGTACTTCTTCTCCCATTCGTGTATCTTGGTGAACTCTGCGGCGATGGTATTCTGCAACAGGGCAGTCTTGGTCTGACCTTTGATTTCCTTCTCTATCTCACCGTTGATGGCTTCGTTGCCCTCTGCTAATGCCATCCATTCCAAAGGGTTGGCAGTCACAATCTGTGCATGGGCTGACGGCACGCTCAGTACCAATGCCACGACAATGAACCAAATCTTATCTATTCGTAATCTCATATACGCCCTTTCTTCGTTTGTTCGTTTCTACTCTTGTTCGTATCACACTCACCACGTCATAGCTGTTGCTGATGCCGGTCATTTCCAGTTTCGGTGTCGTTCTATCCATCGACAACACGGTCACGCTTTTCAGTCCGCATAACTGTTGTATCAATGTCTGATGCTCGGCAAAGTCCACCACTCGGTACAACTCCATGTAGTTCACGCTCCGCTGAAACACTCCGTGCTCACAGATGAGTTGCTCGCTCCCGATATGGTAGCGGATACTCCTCAGATAGATGAATCGGTAGAGTAAACAGAGGGAGAACAGGAGGCTGAAGACAAGCAACAGGGTACTATATGCACAACCGGGCAATCCTCCGATTAGGAGCATTGCCACGCACAACAGCAACAGAGGCAGTTCGTTGATGAAAAACTGTCCGATGCTGGGGCACAAGGTGATGATGCTATTATCTTCTTGTCTCATACGCTTCTATGATATGTGTTCTTTTCTTCTTTTTCCCTTTGTTTCTCTGCCTTGCCGGCTGCGATAAACTCGGCATAGTCGAAGGTATCTGGTTCGCCCTTGGCAATCAGTTCTGCTGATTTCTTGTTGAGCAGCGCATCGTTCCAGTCCTTGTAGCAACCCAATGGATGATAGGCTTGCACATGCTCGTGACGGAAGCCCATCTCTGCTGCCACCTTCCTGAAGTTTGCAACAAACTGCCGCCCTGCATCGTCCTTGTCAAAACCCAAATAGTGCCGTGCGTTGGGAGTAACGGACAGAAGTCCTCGCATCTGTCCCTCGGTGGGTGTGCCGCCCGTAGATACATACACCATCTTTACAGGATTTATCTGATACTCTGCCATGGCATCGTAGGCACTCTCAAACCATACAATTTCGCTTGCTTTATCCAACGGCTCGCCCGTGAGGTTGGCAATCCACAGTCCTTCACTGCTGTTGCTTCCTTCTGCCTTGCCCTTGTAACCGCCGCTACCGTCCATCTTCGGTCGTCCTCGTTCCTCAAAGCCCACAGTCTTGTCGGGTGTCTTGGGCAGTACAAGCGGAAAGGCAAGGTTGGCAAAGGTAAGTCCATCCGTCCGATGCTTAGTAGCCAGACAGAAATGCCGATGAAAAGCATACTGCGTATAGAGGTCGATGCCTCGGAACTTAAAATAGGGATAAAACCTTTTCTGCGTTTCCCTGTCCTGCGGATTGAACTTGTGGATGTCGTAGTCATTCAGGTTGAATGGCTTTCCGTCCTTTCTTGGTTCTGTAATCTTCGATGGTCTGTCCTCTATGGGTTGGTTGAGCAGTCGGTTGCAGACGAGGTTGACGAGTCGGTCAGGAGACATTCCCACCTTGTTCTCTGAAAACATTTCTGGATGCTCCTTGATGAACGAAATGACATTATACACCTTCTGCTGCGGTGGTTGGAAGCAACATTTCCCATTCTGCGTGACAATGAACTTATCACCACGCACCCGTCTGCCCTCACTGTCAGTACGCACATACGACGGATAACGCAAGCCATCTCTCTTGTTCAGATGATACCCTGCGTCCACCAGTACTTCCTGTATGCTCAACCTGTCCAGAAAGTCATCGTATGTCAGTTCACTACTCATTATAAATTATAAATTGTAAATTATACATTGTTAATATCCTCTCCTTATCTCCGTGGCAACATGATTTGCTTCTGCCTCAAAGTACCTTGCCGCAATCTCCTGTGGCGAATCCACTCCCGGTTTGAAGTAAGGACGTGGACCGCCATGATGCTCTGCATAGAACTCCGGGGCTGGATGGTGATGATGGTGGCTTATGTCATGCGCCACCTCTGCTGTAACGACTGCTCCTGCCGTCAGAGCCGCCAATATCTTCGTGCCCAGTCCGGCGTTGGTTTCGGGGCGTGTCTTCATATCCACTTCACTGAAAACCTTGGAGAAGAGTTTCATGCGATGGTAGTCATCCACCGCCAAGAACTTGTCGTAGTCCTTCTGCTTGATTTCGTGCGTGATGGCTTCTCCATTGATAATGGCGGTCATGCGATACTTATCTTCGCCTTTCTTATCTCCCTCCATCGGAGGCACTTTCTCCACCATGATGTCACCGACTTTCACTTCACGCCCATGCGCTCCCTCACGATACCAACCCTTGTTCTCATTAATCAAGGCAAGGTCTTCACCTCTCACCATGGCATCGCCTTGCAACACGTCACGTCTGACAGTCTCGTCCTCTTCCAACGGAAGCAACCGTTCCTCGTCTTGTTGCTGACGCTGCTGCAACTCCTGTTCAAGTTCGGGATGCAGATGCAGGTCGATGCGCTCCTTGCTATTCAGTGTGTCCATCAGGATTTTGTCAGCAAAGTCGTCCTTGATGATGCCATTCAGCAGTTCCAAGCGTTGAACGACGGGCACTTCCTTGATGGAGTTGGAGGTGAGTTTCTTCAGTTCCTCATCTGTCAGGTCATACACCATGTCGGCATTGACGCTGTTCGACTGAATGGTCAGCGTCTTCGCATTCTCATCAATGATGATGCCATGCGATGCCAGACACTCCTGCCACTTCTCATTGGTGAAATAGACAGGCGAGGTAATCAGTTCCTTATAAGGCTTGGCTGGCTCCGTGCTTCTCGTGCGGCTGATGGAAGGCATTATGATTCCCTCCAAATCTTTCAGCACATCCTGTTGCTGAGGGCTATAACTCTGTTGCTGTCCCTTATAATAGAACCCATAACCGCCGCTCTGCAATTCGCCAGGCTTCATTCTGCCGTCCCAACGTTCAGGCACAATCGGGGCTTCGGGGAAGAACAATCGTCCTCCAACTCTGCGAAGATGGAATCCCTCCTGACTGCGTGGTGTCCAACCTAAAAAGGGTGGTGGCATATCGATGCGCCCCATCCGTCCATACTCGCCGATACCAACACGATAGCCGTGCAGCCCCATAGCTACACGACCGTTGGCATTGCGTGCATGAACGAAGTTCTTGGGCATATAGAAGTCGTTGCCCACAATGCCCGTAAAGGTATTGTAGGCTAACTTGTTGGCATGATTCGTACCCCAGTCGGTCAGAGCCAACATCTGCTTCTCGGTGATGTTATAGGTAAGCAGCGGACTGTCATGCCCTTGCACCACAAGCTGATAGCCGCTGCCATTACTCACCACATGAGCCTGCATACCATTGCGCATGAGCAAGTCACGCATCTCTGGTTGCAGGTCCATCTGTTGGGGATTCGTATTCTTTCTTATCGCCATACTTATTCTTCACTCTTCATTCTTCACTCTTCATTTATCATGCTTCACCGTTCTCTATTGCCTTCTCCAGTTCCTCATCTTTGTGATGGACAAACTGCTCCGCACTCTCTTCACAAATGCAGAGTCCGTTGTTCAGACAATAGCTCTCATATTCTTCCTGCCATTCAGCAGAATGATGGTTGACATACTCCAACCAACCGTACTCGCCGCTCTGTATCTTCTCGACGAGCACATCCTCTGGATAATATTTATTTGATGCCATATACTTATTATATTATGTGTAGATTATTTGTGCATGGAAAAAGAGGCGCGGTTGCGCTCTCCATTCTTCTTCTGCTCATTCCAAAGTTCTTCCGTGTATTCCTCTTCAGGCACATAGTCAAGATTACCGTCATCGCCCATTACCCAACAGCCATAGCACCCGAAGGTGTATTTGTCCCACTCTCGCTTGGTGTTCTCCTTCCACTTCTGACTGTCGCCTTGATTAATCCTTATGCCGGTCTTATCGTTCAGGTCAATACCCACCGTCACCTGTTCGTCCTCCATGATGAGCGTGAGCGGCTCACCCTTCTGCATCACGGTCAGTTCTGCCGAACTCAGTTTCAGTTCATCCTTCAGCACCTCCAAGTTGCGCCCGATGACAGGCGTAGGTACCGACATCACCTGATTGGTCTCCGTGTCAATCTGCACGAAAGCCTTGCTGCTCCTGCCATCAGCATCCTTAACATCGGCAAGGATAGCCTTTCCAGCCAGCAAGTCCTCCTGCTGTTCCTGAGTAAAAGCCTCCAATGGTGATTTCTCCAACTGCGGATAGAAGACCACATCCACCTTGCCGTCCTCCATACGGACCAACGCAAATCGGGTGCGGCTCTTCAATGTCTCGCCCTCATCATTATTCACCTGAATGGGCAGCAACGGTGAACGTCGTCCCTGACCAATATCTTCCAACGCCCACATGGGCAGGTCTTCAATCTTCTCTTGTGTGAGACCAAAACGAGCCAGTGTCTGATAAGGCACCTCGCTCTCTTCAAATCGTACTTGCTTCATACTTTAACTTTGAATTTGAAATTAAACTCATGCAAAGTTATATACCTATTCAGAGACAAGCAGAATTGCATAAGATAATGCGTGTTATTTTTGACGATTATTATTATTTGAGTTTGATTTCTGCTCAAAAATCAAACTCGATTGCTATATTATGTTACAATCTTCTTGTCTTCCCTTTGTTCTTTATGCCAGTCAAAGAATTGCTTGTTACTTTTGCACCATGAAACGATTTCTACTCATCACAATAGCAGCAATATTCTGTTCATCAGCAACAGTATGCGCTCAGTTCAATACCGTCACACAGACTAAGGTACACCGCAAGGCTGTGCCAAAAACGACGCAGTCCGCAACATCCGAACAACTGCCTCCGTGCTCGCCGCATCAGCGGCGAGACTCTCTTGCCTTTGCCCCATTACAAACCCAAACGGAGCAGACCGACCGCCACACGGCACTTGTCAGTCCACTCCGTCATATCTCTGTCACCAGCCCTTTCGGCTACCGCAGAGACCCATTTACAAAAAGAAAAGCCCTACACAACGGGCTTGATTTGAAGGCAAATTACGAACCCACATACGCCATGATGCACGGCGAGGTCATCAAGGTAGGCAAGGACAAACGTTCAGGCCTCTATGTCACCCTCCGTCACGGCGACTTCACCGTCAGCTATTGCCACCTCTCCCAAACTCTCGTCACCAAAGGCACCCACGTCCGTCCCGGCATCATCATCGCGCTGACAGGCAACAGTGGTCGCAGTACTGGTCCCCACCTGCACCTCACACTCAAAGACACAAAAAAAGGACGAGCCATCGACCCGTCCATTCTTCTCAATCTTATCAAGCATCCACTCTAATAGAACGCCTTGTCTTTTGTCGTTCACATCACCCCTTCCGCATTGCAATAATGTCTTAAATATCTAATCCTCAACAATTTCTATTCTTGAAAAACAAGTGTTTTATTCACGAATATAATATGATTTCGTGAAAGATGTCATAAGATGATACTAATATCTATGCTATTTGTCAATAAAGAACCCGTTTCTATGCAGATATTCTGAAACGGTTAGTGTTCCAATCCCTATCTGCTCACACAACAAAGGAAGTTTCTTGAACAACTTACCGTCATTCTGCTGCCTTGTTTCCTCCGTCATTACTTGCATCTCTTCCAGATGGATAGCGTCCGAGTGTCGTACATTCAGTGCATAAATGATAATCTTAGCATCACCTGTTTTAAGGTATTCTTCCTTTTGCTCTATGTATTCTTCTTCAGTCAGTTCCTGCTTCTTCAGTCTTACACAGAAATTGTTGTCTATCATGTTGCTGAATCTCTCTGGGGCACATGGAAATAGATCCTTTGTCGGAATGACCAATTTCTTGTCTTTGAGGAAAGGCATCTTTTCAACTGCAATTCCTTTGGAGGTGCGTTTTGATTCATCCAGAATCACATCAAGTAGCATCAAATCCTTGCGGGAGAACGCCTCTTCCAGGAATGAGTACAACTGTCCGTCCTTATCCAAGGGAAGATAATTCTTGGCAATCATCACCAATGAGCATGTATCAACAACTATCGCCATAACTCCCTCTCAAAATTTGCTGGTTTGACATTGAGTCTCGAACAGAAAGTGGTCTCGTTGACCACTCCATTGAAATAGGCATATTGCATGGTTTTCAAGAATAGCGGAGAAATGATGGGCTTTGGTGTTCGCCCGCCTCTCTTCTCAGAGTTTTTCAACTTTTCCTGTTCCTCTCTTCTTCTGTATTCCTCTGCCAATTCACTCTTGACATTGCTGTAGCTCGAATAGCTGATTTTCCTGTCGATATACATCCTTGTATATAAGGCAAGACGGCTAATGTGCGTCCGTGCACTGATAGCCTTGAAGAGGTCAATGCAGTAGTCGTTACGGGAATCTACACATGCTATGTTAGCAAGTGTTTCTGCTTCTTGTCCCATAATGAACTGATATGCAAAATCATTGCACCATCTTTCGACATCACTGTATGAAGTCTGTGCCGAGATGTCCATCATGTCCACCGACTCCACTTCTTCAATCCCCAATAGACAATGCCCCAATTCATGCGCCAGAGTGAATATTTCTCGCTTGTAATGCTTATGATGCTTAAGCACTATCACATTGGGCTTAAGGTAAAAACCGTCAATGTTGGTTTTCTCTTTCTTGTTCCATGTCTCTATGTATTCAAAGACAAAAATGCCATGATCGGCGATTTTTTCTATCATCTTCACAAGAAACTGCCTATGATTGACAGTTTCCCCGGGATAAAAAAAATCTCTTGCACGTACGGCTACTGTCTTAGGGTCATCTTGTAGGGTGTAGTGTTCTATGTCAAACTTCACATCCAGTTGCGACAGTTTGTTGTATGCATCCAAAGCGTTTTTCAGACTCTCGAATCGGTTTACAGTACGGATCGACTCCAAGTTCAGCTCTGTTCCGAATGAGGTCTTGCGGAAGAAGATACTGCTGCTTGCATTGGTTGACAACTTAGAATAGTCTTGAAAGAAACTGACTTCTTTGTCGAATATCTCACCTATACGCTTCAACACCCCCAAATCAATAGAATCTCCACTGATGTCTGCGGCTCCTGTTATCCGTTTCCTGCCTTTGTTCAGAAGAGACAACAAGTCATCCACCGACATCTTGTATAATGCCAGCAGGTATTCTAAACGTTTCTTGTTAATCTCTACTTTCATATCAGCCTCGATTGAACTATTGTTGTTTTGATGCAAATGCTTAGGCACAATTTTGCGTTGCAAAATTACACATTTTCACTTAAATGGGCGAATTTTCATGCTGAATATCACTGGAATTTATGTTTATTTTGCTAAATCGCTACATTTTGCCACCAAAAAGACACAAAAATAGGACGAATCATCGACCCGTCCTTTTGTTTTTAGCCTTTTTCGTTCTAACCACAGCCTGCAATGTTATTCATCAACTGGTTCATCACTCGCATGTCTCATTTCGTAAACTGTCCATAAGGCTAACACACATTCAATGGCTATCACGGTAATGGCCGCAGTCATGCCCCACCAGTGGGCAATAAGCATAAAGATGCCAGCCTCAATGCACAACGCAAAGAGGATGGTAACAATAAGTGATAATATTCTATTCATTCTACGGTAACTGATTTAGCAAGGTTTCTTGGCTGGTCAACATTCCTATCCTTGTTGATGGCGATGTAATAGGCCAGCAACTGCAATGGGACGGAAACAACGAGAGGTGTAAGGCATTCGGGTACGTCGGGCACTTCAAGGCAATGGTCGGCGATGTCCTTCATTGCGTCATTGCCCTTGGTAATGATGGCGACAACCGTACCGCCACGCGCCTTCACCTGCCTTACATTACTGATTATCTTGTCATACAGCGAGTCCGTTGGAGCAATGACCACCGTGGGCATCTCGCTATCTACAAGTGCAATCGGTCCATGCTTCATTTCCGCAGCAGGATAACCCTCCGCATGGATATAGGATATTTCTTTCAGCTTCAACGCACCTTCAAGGGCGGTGGGGTAGTTGTACCCACGACCGAGATAAAGGAAGTTGCGGGCATAGGTGTATATCTTCGACAAGTTCTTGATTTTGTCAGCAAGTCCCAACACATCTTTTATATATAGGGGCATGTTCTTCAACTCCCGGACAATCCTCTCTACGGTTGCATCATCCACAGTACCACGCATCTGTCCCACGCAGAGGGCAAGCAGCATCAGCACCGTTACCTGTCCTGTAAAAGCCTTGGTAGAAGCCACACCTATCTCAGGTCCTACATGGATGTATGTCCCGGAATCCGTATTTCTTGGGATAGAGGCACCCACGACGTTGCAGATGCCATACACAAAAGCCCCCTTGCTCCGTGCCAACTGTATGGCGGCAACGGTTCCGAGCGGTCATACTTCCTTTGTAACTCCATACACTTCTCAAAGGAGAAGTCGGATGCCTCAAAAAGAGGCTGGATAAGGTGGGCGCATTCGTTCAGCAGTCCCTTGACGATGTGGATGTTCATCTCGTGGCAGTTTCGGCAAATTGCACTGTTGCAGTTGATATACCGATGACTGTTGATGAAGTCATCCACATAGCGGTCATACCGCTTGCCATTCAAAATCACATCCTGAAGATAGAGTTCTCTCGCTTCTAAGAGTAACTCAAACAATTCTTCTGCTACATCCTGTTCGGTAGCGAAGTGGGTCAGGTGTTGCTTCTCTTCAAAAAAAGAGAAGACTTTTTAATTTGTTTTTGCATACTAAATTACTTATTTATAAGTTTATGACGACTGAAATATAAAAATTACACAACATGGTTCAGTATTAGGTTATAATTCTTGTAAAGTTACATTCCTCCTCCCAACGCATGGTAAAGTTTAATTATACTTTGTATGCGTTCAAAACGAGTTTGTAACTGTTGCACTTCCGCTTCGAGAAGAGACTGTTTGGCGGTCAGCACTTCCAGATAGGTGGTATTGGAATGACGCATCAGCGATTCTGTCTTTCGCACAGCGTCGCATAATGTTTCAACCTGCCGAGCATTGATTTCAATTTGCGATTTTGCCGTCTGCCATGCGGTCAGAGCATCGTTCACTTCCTTTCCTGCGTTCAGTAATGATTGCCGGAACAACAGTTTGGCTTCTTCCTGACGGCTTTTGGCTATCTTCA